>MDTB01103228.1_pt1 | contig 16510 bp, 18 predicted proteins | sample 811161 | NCBI WGS metagenome assembly MDTB01 (sample SAMN05326650, study PRJNA326480) | marine metagenome | isolation source: seawater | place: Mediterranean Sea | collected 2009 | reverse complement strand
GGCGCGTATCCAACAACAACCGTTAGAGGATCTATAATCGCATCAATATCAATAGTAGTTATGTGGTGGATAATTAATAAAAAACTTAAGGTAGGTAGAGCGTTAGGTTCTAACGCTATAATAGCTGATGCTAATTGTACGAAGGCTTGTATGCATTTATCTATTGTTCTTCTTGTTTCGAGTATAGGATACGAATTATTTGATTTTAAAAAAATTGATTCATTGGGCTCAATATTAATAAGTGGAATTGCGTTTAGAGAGGGAAAAGAATCTTTTAAAAAAGCATTAGATCAATCAAATAGTTGTTGCTGATTCCTTTAAAAATTTGACCTATATAGCGCAATCAAAATAATCTTTATTTTTTTACATGACAATTAATAAAATAATTTTTACGATACTCTTATCTGTAGTTCCCGTAGTAATTTTTTTAGCATATCAAAATAAAAAGAACAATATTTGTTATGAAAAATGCTCTAATTATCATTACCAAGAAGCTAGTAAACATTGGAATTATGAAGACTATTTTTTGGATATAAATGATACTATTTGGGCTGATGAAGAATGTTATAATGACTGGTGTATTTGTATAGATGAATGTAAGCCAGGTTTGTGTTGTAAATTACTTGATTAAAAATAATTTGTATACTATTATCAAAAATAATAATAAAGCCAAGTTTTTTATGATAATGTCAGCACTTTCTTTTTCAATTATGGCAATATTTGTTAAATCAGCACCTCATTCAGTATTAATCAAGGCATTTTCTAGACAAATAATCAGCTGTTTATTTGTTTTATTAGTTTTAAAAATTACAAATCATAGAATTTTTCCATTAAAAAAAAATAGAATAAAATTATTATTTCGATGCATATTTGGATCGTTAGGAATATATCTTTACTTTTATTCGATAGATAATATGATATTAGCAAATGCATCTATGCTTACAAGACTTTCTCCATTTTTTGTAACAATATTTGCATTTTTTTTATTAAAAGAAAAGGTTGAATTTTCAAATTGGTTGATATTTATACCAATGATAATAGGCTGTATATTAATTATTAAGCCTAATAGTGAATTATTTAATCCTGCTTCTATTTATGCTATTATATCTGCTTGCTCGGGTGCTTTAGCATATATAATGATTAAATCAATCGGTGAAGAAGAGTCCGCTTTTAGCATTATCTTTTGGTTTACTTTATTTTCTTCCATCATTTATTTTGTGCTTGCAATTGATGATTTTATTATATTAAATAATATTCAATATTTTAAATTAGTATCAATAGGAATATTTGGTGTTTTAGGTCAAATAGGATTAACATTATCATATCAATTAGCAAAAGCTAGTGAAGTAGCACCCTACAGCTATTTTTATATAATATTTACAGGATTATTTGGCTTTTATTTATGGAATGAAGTACCAGATACATTATCTATTATTGGTTATTTACTAATTGTTGTATCTTATTTATGTTTGAATCATTTTAAAGAAAATAAATAAATTTGATAATTTACGTATTTTGATTTTATTGGATATATTTTAAATTACCGTATATGAATATAAAAGAATTACCATTATTCCCACTTAAGCTTATCCTTTTACCACTAGAAAAGCTACCACTTCATATTTTTGAACCACGTTATAAAAAAATGATTTATAATGCTATAAGTAATAATAAACCTTTTGGTATAGTATGGAAAAATTCTGATAACATATATAATATTGGATGTCAAGCTAAGGTATCAAAAGTTATTAATGAATATCCCAATGGTGAATATGATATTGTGGTTCAAGGTACAAATCGTTTTGAAATTGATAATACGTTGATTGATAATAAAACAGTAATTGGTAAAATTAATTATATTTCAGAAGATAAAGAATGTAGTAATTCTTTAATTAAAGAAATTAGAGAGAACTATTTAAAGATTTTAATTAGTTTAGGTGAAGTAAGTAATTTAAATGATGATTTAGAAAAAAATTTTTCATACGAATTCATTCAAAATATGCTATTACCTATAGATATTAAAAAGCAATTAATAAGTACAAATGTTGAAGAAGAGAGAGTAAAAATTATTAATAAGTTATTTATTAAAATTCTTTCTTCTCCTCTTGATCAAGCTAATCAGAATATAGCAAAAGCCTAAATTATGGAGTAATGTGAAAAGTTTAATAATTTTAAGTATATTATTATTAAGTGGTATAATTGTCTCATGCAGTAAATCTAATAAGAGTCAAGTTACTACTTCAATTTCAATAATTGATTTTAAAAATAAAATTGATAGTGAAGAAATTGTAAATATTATAGATGTTAGAAGTGAAAGTGAATATAGTGGTCCAGTAGGCCATATACCAAATTCAAAGTTAGTTCCATTACCTTCTATTGCTAATTTTCTAAATGAATTAAAAGATTTAAATGGTGAAGTATATGTGGTATGCCTAAGTGGAAAACGTTCATCTATTGCAGCAAAATTACTTAGAGCTAATAATATTAATGCTTTAAATATTGAGGGTGGTATGCTTGCGTGGAATAAACTAGTTAAATAAAAAAGTATTAATATTTAATTCTTAGTAATTCTTTAATACGCGTAGTATAACATGGTGATAAATTTGCTTGTTTCATTCCCCATTCTTTTTTGAAACCATTTACTGCAAATCTAATTTTTTCTTTTCCCAAATTATGATTCAATTGATCCATAGCTAGCATTAATCTTTCGCGCTTGACCATATCTAAATTATTAGTAAACAATGAAATTTGTGTTTGAGATTTTGGTATGATATCTGATAGAATCACTCCACCTTTTTTATAAAGGCAATCACGCCTATAAAGACTCTTTAATGCTGCTATACATGATGATACTATTTTAAAACTATCATCAGTATGATTGCTTAAAGAAATCATTTTTTGTGCTTTGTAGTTTAATTTATTATTATTTTTGAATGGATTTGTAAAAATCATGATATAAATAGTTTTTGCACAACCTCTTTGTTTTCGCAATTTTGAAGCGCAAATATTAGCATATGTACTAATAGCTTGTGCTAATTCTATAAAATCATTTATTTCATTTCCAAATGTCCTCGATGTCATGATACTTTTTTTAAGTTTTTGTTTATTTATTACATTATGACATCTTTCACCTCTTAATTCTTTGACCATTTTAAGGCCTGTTATTGACATATTAGTTTGAATCCATTTATCTGATTTTTGAGTTAGTTCGTAAGCGGTATTAATTTTTTTATAATGTAATTTTTGATAAAATTTATTACCAACTCCCCATATTTTATTTATGGGAAATATTTTCAATTCTTCTTTAATATCATTACTAGTACTTATCATATATATACCACTATTAGTTTTTTTTGCAATATGATTTGCGACTTTAGATAATGTTTTATTTGGAGCAACACCAATTGAAACAGGTATTCCTGTCCATTTTAATATTTTTTTTCTTAATTCAAGTGCAAATTTTTTTTTCTTAGGTATACCTTCTAAATCCATGAATGCTTCATCTATAGAGTATATTTCTATACTTGGTACATTGTTAGCAATCACAGACATAACTCTTTGTGAAAAGTCACCATATAAAGCAAAATTTGTTGAAAATACATAAACATGATGATTTTTAATTATATTTTTAATTTTAAATGCAGGAATTCCCATTTTAATTCCTAGAGACTTTGCTTCATTTGAACGGGCAATAACGCATCCATCATTATTTGATAATATAATTATTGGTTTATCATATATTTTAGGATTAAAAATTCTTTCACAAGATGCATAAAAGTTATTACAATCAGCCAACGCAATCATTTAAATGAACGTATAGAGTGAACAACTACTCCCCAAACTTGAAATTCCATATTTTTATCAATATGAATAGTTGAATAGCTACTATTATGTGGAATTAATATAGGTTTTCCATTTATGTAAGAAAGTTCTTTTATAAGAAATTCTCCATTTAAAATAGCAACAATAATATCACCATTAGTAGCAGAAAGTGATTTATCTATAATTATAATATCACCAGAATGAATTCCTATATTAATCATAGAATTACCATCAACATATGCCATGAAAGTGGCGGGTGGATTTTTAATTAATATTTTATCTAAACTAATTGTTAGTTCTGTAAAGTCTTCTGCAGGAGATGGAAAACCTGCCCTTATAAGCGGTAGATTTATTTTAATAGAATCATTATTCATAATATACTCGTATGTTACTCGTATATATTAATCATATAAACTAATTACTTTCAAATAATTATTTTTATTCTACAACAAAATTAACTTCAAGGATATTTATCTACTTCTATCAATAGATCACATTTAAATTTTAGAATTATTAAAATTTCAGTATATTGATTTTTACAGGTAAATCTAACTTGAGTCTCATAATGTATATTTTAACTTTTTGAATTAGGTATAGAAGAAAACGCTTGAGCACTTAGAACCTATGCTTTACGTATATAAAGTAGATTTTTATATATTTATTTATACTAATGTCCAATCAGATAATTCAAATGAGCTGTTACTTTTACCTTCGAGAGATTTTTTAATATTAATAAGCATATTAGTTATTTGAAGTGGCAAATATCCATTTCTAAGAATATAGTTTTGTGCATTTTCAACGTGTTCAATACATAAATCCCATTCAGCTTTTAAATACATTCCAGATAAATATTCAATTTTTTGAATTTGATTTTTAAATATTATTTCATTTCTAGATTTGGTTTTAGAATAGTATAGTAAATCTCTAAAAAATAGTATAATACAAAAGAATAAATGTTCCATTTGTTTAATATCATTATTTTTTTGTTTATATATAATATCAATACATTGATTCCATATTTTTGGATCATTTGTAAAACATGCATTTAAAATTATAAAAGTTTTTTTCATTATATCTGATGAATTTAGGATTAATTTTTGTCCTAATTTCATATTTCCATTTGATATTTTAGATATTAGGTTTACTTGATTTGAATTATCGCTTAATTTCATTAAATATTCTTTTAATCGTTCATTTGGAATAGGTGGAAAATATATATTTTGGCAACGTGAATGTATAGTGTCTAATATAGCACCAGGCTGAGATGATACTAAAATAAATAGTATGTTTTTAGGTGGCTCTTCTAAAATTTTAAGCAACGAATTTCCTGCCTCTGTATTAGGAATACAAAGTTTTTCTGATTCAAAGATAAGTATCACTTTCCATTCATTATTAATACTGCTTAACGCTAATTCATGCTTTAAGGCTCTAATAGAATTTATTAAAATTGTATTTGCACCTTTTAGTTTAATAGAAAAATAAGGGTTTTTTTCTTTTTCTTTTAAATAATCCCAATATTCTTGCAGAGTTGATTTTGAAAAGGCTTTTTCAATGTGATCAGTGCGAGATTTAATTTTTCCTCTTGGTAATGGTAAAATTAAATTTAGATTTTTATGTTTTAAAGACTTGATTTGTTTACAATTAATACAAGTTCCACATGATTCGTTATGATCTCTTGAGCTACAATGTACTAGAGCAGCTAGTTCTAAGGCATGTCCCTCTTTGCCAGATCCTTCTGGACCATGGAATAAAAGTGCATGTGGTAATTTTTTCTTAAACCAAGAATGGGTTAAATGTTTCCAATTTTTATTATTAATTAATAAATTAGGATAAATCATTATCGTTTTAACCAAACTTGAGGATCTAATTTTTTTTGATTTCCCCAAACTTCAAAATGTAATTCAGCGAATCCTGCTTCATTTTTAGCAATACCTGCAATTACCGTACCCATTTGAACATATTCATTTTCATTAATTTTTATATTATCAACTTGTGCATAAACTGTACTAAACCCATCTCCATGATCAATGATAATAACTTTACCATGACCTCTAATATATGTAATAGTACTTACGACTCCATCTAAAACAGATTTGACATTGGCATTATTATTAACAACAATATTTATTCCAACATTTTCAATTACTACTCCAGTCTCTGAATCTTTTTCTAATCCAAATCTAGATACAATCTTGCCATTAACTGGCCATGGTAATTTACCTTTCATTTTAGTAAAGTTGCCTGTAGTCTGATTATTTTGCTGCGCACGTTGCCGTGCTAATTTTTCTTCACGCTTTTTCATTGCATCTTTATCAGAATAAAGTTTTTTTATTAATTGCTCCATTTTATTTATTATACTAGTTTTTGTAGATCTATCTTGTTCTAATTTAGTTTTATCCTTTTTTATTTTTTTTAAGATCAATTGCCTTTTTATTTTATCATTTTCTAAATTAAATCCTTCTTGCTCTTTTTCTTTTAATAATTTAGTTTTATGTTTTTTTTCTAAAACTAATTTTTGCTTTTCATCTTCTAGCTTAATCAATACTTGATTCATATCTTGTCGTAGATTCTTCTCATATTCTGTTAGTACATTAAAATATTTAATACGATAAATTGCATTATTCCAATTTTTAGCTGTAGTTATAGTCTCTAAAATAGTTTGTCGACCATAAATGTATATATACTGTAATCGTTTAATGAGTTGTTTTTTTAATTTAATTAGTAGTTTTTCTAATTCTATAATTTTTTCTTCTTCAGTAATAATTAAACCATTTATATAGTCCTCTTCTCTATTTAGTGATCTAATTAATTTTTCGGTTAAAGTTATTTTATTTTCTAAATTTATGAGAAGTTCAGTATTTGAAATAGCTTCTTGATTTTTTTGAAGCAAATTTGTTTCAATATTTTTTATCTCATTACGTAACGACTGAAGCTCTTTTTTATGTTCGTCTATATTTTGTTGTATCTCTTGAGATGATTTTTCTTTCCCATGCAAATGAATTGGTAAGAAAATGAGGATAGTTATTAATATTATTATTTTGGGGAAAATCAATTTTTCAAATAAAATTCATATATTTCTTTATGATCATGATCATAGGCTATTAATAATTTCAATGCTTTTTTTAAATTAACTGTTGATAATAATTCTGCTATACTTTCATTATAAGCCTTAAGAAAGTGTAGGGTTTGTTTATTGCTACCAATTTTTTTATCTAATAAGACTAAATCGTCATAAAATGCATTCATTGCATTAGTGATAATTAACATATCTACTTCATCAGTAGATAAAGCATCTAATGCTTTGAAATAGTTGAAGCGCATACTTCTTAAATAATCATTATTTTTAATTGCACGATTTTTTTTCCATCTATCACTCCATCCAGTAGACCAATCAGAGTCTTTACCTAGAGACGAAATTTCCGTAGCTTTATTAAAAGCAGAACTTCCTCCCATATAACTCCATGTATCTAACTCGCTAGCTATGAACATGAAAGCATAATAATCTAAAAAAGAAGCAAGTGGATTAAACGAAGTATTATAATATATTTTTTGGCCTTTAGAATATGGAAATTGTAATCCTTTAGCATAATAATATTGATCTAATTCATTACTAAATATTGCCTGCGCGTTTATATTCGTTTGGCTACTATTTTTTGAAACAGATTCTACAACAAGCCTTATTGTCATAAAAATTTCTAGATCATTAGCTTCAGAAGAAAATTTAGTGTTTAATAAATAATTTTCAATATCGTTTTTAAGAGTTGTGAACAACTGTTTATCTCCTTCACTTAATCTCCTTAAATCTAACTCTACATTGACTTCTATAAACTGAGAATAGCATACGGAATTAAATAACAGTAAAAGAAATTGAAAGAAGTATAAATATTTATTTATTTTCATAATTTATAATTTAACATTTTTTAAACTTTTATTTATATTTGTTTATAATAAACCATTTTAAGAGAACAATTTTAAACTTTGTACATTTAATATATTGAAGAGTATATTAAGGTAGGTCTAAATATAGTCAAATGGAGGATAAATCAATGAATTTAAAAAGAATTATATTAAAATTATTTAGCTTTATAATGTTAATATCAACGTTAATAGGATCAGATCAAAAAACTAAATTGTTCAATATTAATGATATTAAGGATCCTAATATTAAAGAAGAGATGAAGCTTTTATCTAATGAATATGAATTAGAAAAAAAACAAGTGCGTAAATCTTATGATAAAAAAATAAAAGAATTAAAAAAGTTACGCAATTCAGAAATAAAATCAATTAGAAAAAAATATTCTAAAAAAAGAAATATCATTCTTAAATATAGTGGAGATGAAAAATCAAATTCAAAAGCTATTCTTAAAAAATCTACAAAGAAAGATAAAATTTCAAGGAAAGAAAATACGATCGACTAGAATTATTTTTTCAGTTTAAGTTTTCTATAAAGTTAGAAATTTCTCTAAAATAGAGATCAGGGTTAATGGTCAAGATATTATTATGATTAGCATTAGAAATAGAAACTATTTTTTTGTTTTTTGATTTAGAAAGCGTAATCATTTTTTTTGCTTGGTCAAATGGAATGATATGATCATTTTCCGCATGTATTACTAATAGTGGGCCGGTATATTTTTTTATTTTTTCTTCGTTGAAAAAACTATCTTTTATATTATAATGTGTTTTTAAATCAAGTCCTATAAGTTCCAATATAGGCTTTTCATCAACAAACCCACTTTCAATTATCAATCCATCAAAATCTTTAGGATATCTTTTGGAAAGTTCCAAAACTGATACTGATCCTAAAGACCTTCCTGCAAGTACCACTGATCCCTTAAAAGACGTTAATGATAGAAATTCTAAAATATAATCTAGAATGATGTGAGAATCTTTTTGAGTATTTTCTATATTTGGGGAGCCATTTGAAAATCCATAACCTCGAAAATCTGAAACAATAAAGTTGATATTTTTATCATTGAATATTTTAGCAACTTCATCATATTCAGATCCTATTTCACCATTTCCATGAAAAAATAAAATATTTGGTGAATTTTTATTTACCATGTGGTGTCTTATTCCTATTTTTACATCTTTTTCAATATTAACTAAAATATCATTATTTTGCATCTTTTGATATGATTGTCTTGGATGAAAAAGGAAAGAATTAATTATATTCATATTTATATATATTTTAAGTTTAGTGTTAGGTAAAAATTACTTCATATTCCTAATTTTGCTGTAGTGAATATTAAAAATCAAATAAATTTATTAATAAAAGAAATTAATGAACATAATATTAGATATTATGTTGAAGATAATCCATCTATATCAGATCAGGATTATGATTTACTTTTTAGAAAACTTGAAAAATTAGAATTTGACAATCCTTCATTTATCACCTCTAATTCACCTACTCAAAGGGTTGGAGCAAGCCCCCTTTCTTCATTTAAACAATTAGCACATCGATTACCAATGCTCTCTTTAGCTAATGCTATGAATTTAGATCAAATAGAGCAATTTGATAATCAGGTAAAAAAGATTTTAGGTATAAATTCTGATATTAACTATGTAGCAGAACCTAAATTAGATGGACTTGCAGTTGAAATTGTTTATGAAAAAGGAGAATTTATTCATGGTTCAACAAGAGGTGATGGATTAATTGGTGAAGATATAACTCAAAATTTGAAAACAATAAAAGAAATTCCGCTTTCTTTACAAGATATTGCTCCTATACCAGATCTTTTAGAAGTTAGAGGTGAGGTTTATATTTCTCATAAGAATTTTAAAGAATTAAACAATCACCGAATAAATACTGGTGAGTCATTTTTTGCTAATCCTCGTAATTGCGCTGCAGGCAGTTTACGTCAACTTGATTCTTCTATTACAGCTAAACGTCCACTCAAAATTTTTTGCTATGGCTTAGGTTTAATTGAGGGCTTGAATCTTTCTAGTCAAATGGAGTTTTTAAAAATATTACCTAAATGGGGATTCCCAGTAAATCCAATGATTAAAAAAGGTAAAGGACTTAATTTTTTATTTGAATATTATAATAATGCAGAAATATTACGAAATAAGTTAGACTATGATATTGATGGTGTAGTCTTTAAGGTAGATTCTTTTTCTTATCAGGAGAAATTAGGGGTTAGAAGTAGGTCGCCTAGATGGGCAGTTGCGGGTAAATTAAAAGCGCAACAAGTAACAACAAATATTTTAAATATAGAAATTAGCTTAGGAAGAACAGGTGCTTTAACACCAGTTGCAAAATTAAACCCTGTTTCAGTAGGTGGCGTTACCGTCTCGAATGTAACTTTACATAATCAAGATGAAATAACCAGGAAAGATATTAGAATTGGTGACACAGTTATCATTCAGAGAGCTGGTGATGTTATTCCTGAAGTAGTTAAAGTTATAAAAGAAAAAAGACCAAAGAATTCAACTATTTATGAAATTCCAAAGTATTGTCCATCTTGCAATAAAATAGTTTCACAATTAAGAGATGAAGTAGTATTACGTTGCATAAATATAGAGTGCACTGCACAAATTAAAGGTAAAATAGTACATTTTGTATCAAAAAATTGTATGAATATCGAAGGGTTTGGTGAAAAGTTAGTTTATCAGTTAGTCGAAACAAATCTAATAAAAAGTTTTGCAGATATTTTTACATTGTCAATCGAAAATCTATCTAGCTTAGATAGAATGGCTGCAAAATCAGCTCAAAATATTTTAGACTCTATAGAATTATCAAAAAAAACTACTTTAGCTAGGTTTATTAATGGATTGGGTATAAGAAATATTGGATCAAATGCATCAAAAATTTTAGAAATGAAGTTTTCTGGGGATTTAAATAAATTATTTTTAGCTAGTATTGATGATTTCAAAAACATTCATGAAATAGGCGAAACCATGGCTGAGTCAATTTATTACTATTTACAAGATTCTAAGAATAGACATATTATAAATGAATGTCTATTAAATGGTATTAGCTTTAAAAAAGTAGAAAAAATAATAAATTCTAAATTTACTGAAAAAACTTTCGTTTTTACTGGTACATTAAAAAAATATAGTAGAAAAGATGCACAACATATGATTGAAAAGTTAGGTGCAAGAACAAGTAGTTCAATTAGTAAAAAAACAGATTATTTAGTTGCTGGATCTGGAGCAGGTTCTAAGATCGAAAAAGCAAACTCTTTAAGTGTTAAAATTTTGACAGAAGAAGATTTTTTAGATATATTTAATGAATAGTAAAGATTTTTTTAAAAATTTGTATTTTAAAAAAGGATTAATCATGATTGATATATTTATTATTATTGGCTTAATTCAATACTTTTTATTTGATGGTTCATTTAATGAAATGATATTATGGATTAAGGGTTTTTTTCAATTTTATTTTTAAAACAATTATTATATTTATCTCATAATATTTTTATCTTGCTTTATTTCTCGTTAATAAATTACATTTACCTCTGTGAGGAAAGAATATTCAAATAAGAAAGTAATGAAAATCATCAACATCCTTTTGGGTTGTTGTTGTCTTTATGGAGGAGGTGAATTACTAGCTTAAATTTTTGGATAGGCTTATAATGAAAACCCTTTTTACAGTTTAAGTAGAAAGGGTTTTTTTATAAAATTATAATTCAATATAATTATGAACAAAAAGATAAACTTAGATATATTAAGCTTAATTGGGAATACCCCATTATTAGATGTGAGTTATATGTTTCCTAATTCGGATATTTCTTTATTTGCAAAAGCTGAATGGATGAATCCAGGTGGTTCTTTGAAGGATCGATCGGTAAAAAATATGCTTCTTAAAGCTATCAATGAAGGGCAGCTTACAAAAAATAAAGTTATAATTGATTCCTCAAGCGGAAACGCAGCTATAGCATATTCTATGATAGGAAATGCACTTGGATATAAAGTAGAAATTGTTATTCCTGGAAATGCAAGCTTAGAAAGAAAGCAGCGAATTAAAGCCCATGGTGCAAGTTTAATTGAAACAGATCCAAGTGAAGGCTATGATGAAGCCTTAAGATATGTACATAAATTAGTTGAAAACGATCCTGATAAATATTATTTTTGTGATCAATATGCAAATGTAAATAATTGGCTCGCTCATTATAATCATACTGCCGTTGAAATCATAGAGCAGATGAATAATAAGTTTGAATATTTTATTGGAGGCGTTGGGACTGGTGGATCAATTACAGGAATAGGTCGAAAATTAAAAGAAGTTTATCCTAATATTAAAATTTTTGGTGTTCGCCCAGAAGTTTGGCCTGGGATTGAAGGTTTAAAACCTCTAGGTTCAGATCATGATATAGTACCTAAGATTTTAGATGAATCTGTTATAGATGAATGGATATATATTACTGCTGACGAATCAAAAAAATGGTGTTTTAAAGCTGCTAAAAAAGGATTGTTTTTAGGTCAATCTTCTGGGTCATATTTAGCTGCGTGTAATAAAGTTAAAGCTAAAATTAATCATGGAAGAATTGTAACACTATTTAATGATTTTGGGGATAGATACTTTAGTTCAGGGTTATGGAATTAAAATGCATAAAATAATTCTTCATCAAAATATTATAGATGATTTCATAAATCATGCTCAAGGTGAATATCCTCATGAATGTTGTGGTTTTATTCTAGGTGAATTTAAAAGTAATGATTCAGTAGCTTTAAAATATATATCAGTAGAAAATAAAAAGCAGGAGAATCGTGAACGTAGATTTTTAATTGATCCATCTGCATATCAAAAAGCAGAAGATGAAGCTGATAAACACAAATTATCTATTATTAGTATTGTACATTCGCATCCAGACCATCCAGATAAACCTTCTGATTTTGACCTTAATCATGCTTGGCCGGGATTTAGTTATATTATTATTTCTATTAAAAATGGAAAGTTTCAATCATATAGATCTTGGCAATTAAATCAAGATAGAAGTACTTTTATTGAAGAAGAAATCAATGTCATAAATAAGGACAAAAAACATGGCAAGTAAATTAAAAATACCCTCACCACTTCGTCGGTTTACATCAGGTAATGCTGTATTAGAAGTTGAAGGTGGAACATTAAAAAGTGTATTAGAGGAATTATTTAATATATGCCCCGAAATTAAAAATCATTTAATTGAGGATAATGGTGAACTTAGAAATTTTGTAAATATTTTTGTTAATGGAGAAAATACTAGACAAAATGGTGGACTGAATTATAAAATTAAAGATGATGATGATATACGAATAATACCATCTATTGCTGGTGGCTCTACAAGTGAAAATATTTTATCTGCTGATGAATTAATTAGATATAGTAGACACTTATCATTGCCTGAAGTTGGAATAGAAGGACAAAAAAAAATAAAAAAGGCATCAGTATTGATAATAGGTGCTGGTGGATTAGGATCTCCTGTGTTATTATATTTAGCTGCAGCAGGGGTTGGTACTATAGGTATTTTAGATTTTGATACTGTAGATGAATCTAATTTACAAAGGCAAGTTTTATTTAAAGTGGATCAAAAAGATAAATCTAAAGTTGATGCAGCTAAGGAACAATTAGAAAGTCTTAATCCCAATATAAAATTTAATTTATTTAATATTAAATTATCATCACAAAATGCTTTAAAAATAATCAAAGATTATGATATTATCATTGATGGAACAGATAATTTTTCCACTCGGTATCTTGTTAATGATGCTTGTGTTTTATTAAAAAAACCAAATGTTTATGGAAGTATTTATAGATTTGATGGGCAACTTTCAATATTTAATTATAAAGAAGGTCCATGTTATCGTTGTTTATATCCCTCGCCACCTCCACCCGGATTGGTACCATCTTGTGCTGAAGGAGGTGTAATAGGCGTCCTCCCTGGTATTATAGGAACATTACAAGCTAACGAAGCATTAAAAATAATTTTAGATATTGGAGACTTAATGGTAAATAGATTTCTTTTATTTGACGCATTATCTATGGAATTTAATGAGTTGAAAATTAATAAAGATGAAGAATGTAAAATTTGTGGTATAAACCCAAGTATAGATAAGCTTATAGATTATGATGATTTTTGTGGTATAAATCTTGATGATGAAAAAAACACATATAGTGAAATTGATGTTTATGAATTACAAAAATCTTTAAATACTGAAAACTGTCCAACTATAATTGATGTAAGGGAAGATTATGAGGTGGCAATTTCAAAATTAAATCAAGCCATTCATATTCCTATGAATAAAATTCCAGGTAATATTAATAAATTTGATACAAATTCTGATTATATTATTATATGTCGATCAGGAGTAAGGTCTGCACAAATATGTGAATTTCTAATCGATAATAATTTTAAATCAGTTTCAAATTTAATAGGTGGTATCAATGAATGGGCAAAAAAGATTGATAAAACTTTAACTATTTATTAATAATCTATATAATATTTTTCAGATTTAATGAATTATTTTGACCCTAATGAATATGAATTTAATACAACCAGTAATGATGGTGTTTATATTATTCATGGTTTTACTAATACTACATATGAGACTCGTGATCTTGCAGAATATTTAGCTGATAAAGGTTTTTATACAAATGCGATAAATTTACCTGGCCATGGTACAACGCCTGAGGATTGTAATAGGTATAGTTATATGGATTGGATTCAGTATACTGAACAAGGTATAGCTGAAATGTCTTCAAAGTGTGATAATACATATGTTATAGGTGTTAGTATGGGCAGTGATCTTGCACTACATTTATGTGCAACTTTTCCATTAACTGCTGCTGTTTTTGCATCTACCGTCTTAGAATTTAAAGATTATCTTGGACCAAGAATTTTAGCACCCATATTTCATAAACTGATTCCATTTAGAAAAAAAGAAATGATTTATGAAAAAAACGTCAGAGAGAATTTAAATTTTTGTGGTTATGATGTATGGCCTCTTTCAGCGGTTAATGAGATGAGAAAATTAACTAATGTTGTAACTAAAGAGCTACACAAAATCAAATGCCCTTCACTTATAGCTCATTCTAAAATAGACACTCTCTCTCCTCAATCAAATATTAAATTAGTTTATAATAATATAGCCTCAAAAACTAAGGAAAAATTGATTTTAGATAAGGCTAAACATAATTTATTTTTAGATAGTCCAGATCAAAAATTTATTTTTAATAAAATAGCATCTTTTTTTCATAAAAACAGGTAAGGTTAAAATTAATTTAATTAGTTCCATCGTAAGAAAATACCACTCTGATTCTTTAAAGCCAAATGAATTAAAATGGATGCTCAATTTGTGGCTTCCTTTTTTAGTCAATAGAATTAGAGTTAAATCAATTTCTTCAAATTTTGATTGTATGATTGTATTGTTAAAATATTCTTTTTGGAATAGAAATCCTGATAAATCTGTATGGGGAGGCGCTATAAGTAGTTCTATTGATCCATTTTTCCAAATATTAATGAAACAAATATTACTTAGAAAAGGAATTAAAACAAATTTTTATTCAAAATCTATCAAATTACATTTTTTAAAAAAGGTAACATCTGATCTTAATTTAATATTTCAAATTAAGCCTGATGAAATTGAAACCGCTGAAAAGATATTATTAAAATATGGTAAATACTCTGGATGGCATTACGTAGAAGGCATAGATGCATATGGAAAAATTTGTATTAAGAGTCAAGTTGAAATATTTCTTAGTATTAGATGATTTAAGAATGTTTTTTTTATAACTTTTATGTGCTTATTTTTTACCTATGATTGAATATTTAGATATATTATTTAATTTACTTAGAGAGCCTATTATTCAAGCCTTTTTGTATATTATTGGTTCTTTTTTAGCAGCCAAATTAGCAGATTGGATTATAATTAGGGTTTTATCCCGTTTAGCTAATAAAACCACTAGTAATATAGATGATAGAATTCTCCAAATTTTACATCGCCCCTTATATTTTAGTATTTTATTTGTTGGTTTGGGAATTTCTATAAATTTATTAAATCTTCCAGATATTATTACATTTGCATCAATAGGAATATTTAAATCCATTGCAATATTTATATGGTCCGTAGCATTATTTAATGCTTTTATTCATTTTATAAATTGGTATAGCGTACAAAGTAAGGGAAAGAGTATTGTTCAATCCCATACACTACCATTGTTTGATAATGTTGGTAAAGTTGTCATTTTTATAGTAGCAATATATTTTATTTTTATTAGCTGGGGTTTTAATGTTTCAGGTTGGCTTGCTTCAACTACTATTGTTGCTGCTGTTGTTGGTTTAGGTGCAAAAGATACAGTCGCAAATCTTTTTGCTGGTTTTTTTATTATGGCAGATACTCCTTATAAATTGGATGATTATATTAATTTAGATAGTGGAGAAAGAGGATATGTAAAACAAATAGGTTTAAGAAGTACGCGGATAATGACTAGAGATGATATTGAGATTACATTGCCGAATTCAGTTATTGCTAACTCAAAAATTATTAATGAAAGTGGTGGCCCGAGCGAAAAAGAGCGTGTCAGAATTTCAATAAGTATTGCTTATGGTACTGATATAGATAAAGTTAGGGATATCCTAGAAGAAATAGCTATAAGCTGTAATAATGTTTGCAATAAACCTGAGCCTCGTGTCAGATTTAGATCCTTCGGGGATTCTGGACTATCTTTTCAATTACTGTTTTGGATTACAAAGCCGGAATTACGAGG
>MDTB01127203.1_pt1 | contig 16512 bp, 13 predicted proteins | sample 811161 | NCBI WGS metagenome assembly MDTB01 (sample SAMN05326650, study PRJNA326480) | marine metagenome | isolation source: seawater | place: Mediterranean Sea | collected 2009 | reverse complement strand
TGATCTGGAAGTCGATGGAATTAGGATCCGCTGAAGAATCCAGAAAGCCCTGAGTGGGACGGAACTGAGAGATAAATACGAGGTCATGATTTCCAGCTGTAGCACTTGTTCTGTAGCGTTCGAATGCTATACCGAGCTTTATAGAGCCAACTGAGTGAAAGTCTTTATATGAAATCGCACAGGAATGAAAGACGTGCTGTTCAAGTTTGCCCCATGCGCAGTAGGTCGGCAAAAGTGCAGAAAACTTTCGTTTGCGTTCTTTACACCTACGCACCGCATTCTGTATAAGGACAACAGGCGTGTTTCTTCGGGCGCCATAATGTTGCAACCAGGGCCAGTTGTCGGAGCACGACAAGATAAGATCTTTGTTCTGCGCGTCGAGAATTGAAAATAGAGACAGACTCCTCGGGTGATGAATTAGATGTCTCAAGTCGCGGAATAAGTTAAAGCAGAAGAAAAATAGGAAGCGAATGGAAGAGATATGCCGCAAGAAATTGGTCGACTCTAGGAACTCGACTCGTGCCTCGGTTGGAATGCAATCACCAATCCAATTTTTCCCAATTGGACCGACGTAGAGAATGGTTTTGGACTTTGCAGTACGCACCGTTGTTGTCTCGCAATCAGTCCGTTTAGATCCGTAGAGGCGCACGCACCCGTGGAATCCAATCTTGCCAAGAAAGGGAAGGAATAGGCTTATTGATGCACTTTTCGTACTCTCGCGTTAGCCAGTCAGAATCTTCTAGAACTAACCAGTCCTTAGTCTCACGAGCATTAAGAAAGATAACGCGATAATCTTTTAACATGCCGTCAAGTGGTGAGTGGATAGTAATAACCGTGGCGCCTAGGCCGAGAGCTTCCCAGGTCCGATAGCAATCCCAACCGTGGCCCGGAAGGGAGATGACAAACTTGTAGGAGGCATAACGTTCCCAAAGGTCTGCCTGTCCTATGCGCGCCTGGAGTGTATCGACAGTGCTCAGCACTGGCAATTGGCTCAAAGCAGTCGCGAGGGTTAGTCGTGGGTCATCTAGAGTGGGATGTTGTCTCAGAGCAGACCGGGGATGTAAAGTTCGATGGCAGTCGCACCAAATCCGTGGGATTCGCTCGTTATTAGTAAGTTCTTGTGCGCGAACGCGTCGGAACAAAGTAGCGGCGCCTCTGACACCTGTCATACGACTAAGGTTTGCATGAAATCCCAAGCCAATCGGTATTGACTGCAGTTTGGGATGGGATAGTGATCCGTCATAGTTCTGAGTAAACCAGGCAACAATATTAGGGTCACCCAGAATTGCTTTAGCGACACCAGCGGGTAAATCACCAGGAACCGACATATCCCCGTCTGTAGTAATTAGGACAGTATTGCCGCCGAGATGACCGACTACGTCTCGAGCGAATGTGGCAATGTCACCGAGGCGAGATTCATGTTCGGCGCCCCAATCTTCCTTGATTGGGTAGCTACCTTGTCGTAACCATATCAGACCGCTCTTTTTTCGAAGATGCTTCAGGTCCGCAACACAATATCGAGTGGGAAATGCCGGATATAGAAAGGATCCATCTCCAGCATAATCTGCAAAGTAGCTCCAACCACGGCTCCAAAGGACGTCGGGAGGTCTAAAGGAGTAGTCTCGGAGGCGCCTTAAAAGTGTTGTCTTTAGGCCACCTTTATTAAATAGATTTTCAAAACTAGGCATAAAATTGAAGCATAAGACGGTTCTTGAGGCGCGCTTGAATCACACTGCGTGATCTGCTCTTTCTCTGCAATTCGACTGTTATTCCTGTACAAATACTCGGCCGTTTGTTCAAGGGCTTAGGTGTTTATACAGCTCCTGATATTTTAGTGACATAAGTTTCGCGTCGAAATGATTCTGAATCCCTTTTGATAAGGCCGTTTTGACATTATCGTTCTGAGTAAGATTTCCGATCGCTGTTTGCAACGTTGTAGGATCGTCTAAATTGAATAGTGTTACCGCTGTGGGAACGAGGTGCTGAAGTTCTCGATGTGCAGGGATATCAGAAAGGATAGCCGGCAAGCCTGTTGCAAACGCTTCCAGGACAGAATTAGGGAGTCCCTCGGATATAGATGCTGAAATGTAACAAGAGCATTTCTGCAGGTATTGCTCTACGTTTGGCACCGATCCCGCAAAAAAAATATTTGATTGGCCATTTGCGATGTGCTGACACTCATCCAAAAGAGGTCCCTCCCCCAGAATCACTAAAGCTTTGTCCTGTTGGGCGAGCCCCATAAATGCTTGAACTAAAATCTGTGGCTTCTTGCGCGATACCAGTGGTCCCGAGTAAAGGAAAACATGTCCTTGCGCAAAACATTGGAAGAAAGCGTCAGCCTTTTGTGGTATTAACAAGGTTTCTTTACCGCTTACCGCCGGGAAAGTTACTCCATTCCTTATAAAGATTGATCGTAGCCGATACCTACGATTGTTCTGAGAAAGTGTCTGGGAACAGGTAACTACCTGGGCTATGCGACGAAGGGTCCAAATATGAAGGAGTGCGATCGCACTACCTAAAAATAAACCATAAAGGGGCGGATACTCTTCGAAAGGATCATTTCGTTGGCTGGATATGTGAAGTCTGCCAAAACCAAAAAGCGTTCCGTAAAAATCTGCACGTACGCCTTGACTATGAAGAAGATCAGGTTTTACCTCTGCAAACAAAGAGGCCAGTCTCTTACGGATAAGCAGTAGATTATTGGTTTTTTTATTCATCAGACATCTAACTTCGACGCCAAGGTGTGTGAACTCATTTATCAGACTATCGGACGGTTCCGGGGAGAGTGTAATTAGTGTGACCCGAAATCTTTCTTGATTGAGATGACCAATTAAGTAGAGCAGTTGTCGTGTGGGACCAGATCGCCCTAGTGTGGATACTAAATAAGCAATATGAAGTCTGGAGTGTTTCATGGGGCGAGATCCCGGACAAGATAAGTGGATATTCCCTCACGCTCCCATACTAGTTTGAACCGATCCGGCCTTGATTTTAGAAAAGCTCGTAGTTGATTTGGATATTGTCTCGATATTTGTAAGATGTTCGGTTCCCAATGCCCAGCTAAGCGAGCGCTGTTGGTGATTTCACCGTCCCTCTGATTCAAAATTAGCAAATATCGGGAAAAGTCTGAGTTAATTAAGTCTTGCTGATAATCCACATTGCCTTTTGGGAAGTATTCGCGAAGTAGCCAATGACGAATTTCTCCACGAAGACCAGCATAAAGGACAAAACCAGTAACAGAGTCTGTGAGAAAATGTTTGACGTTGTGGCGTTCAGACAATGTCGCTGTCATCTCCACAAGATCAGCGAATAGTGGATATCCAGCAGCAACGCTATTATTCAAGATACTAGGAAATCTCGAAACACGATTTTCGTAATCATAAAGTTTAATTGGCAGTAGAGAGATGATTGCAATCCCCCCAAGCACAAAAAGACGCAGAGATTTACCGAGAGTAAAAAATTGTTTTAGGCCGAACGCCGAGCGCACTACAATGAAGCCGAAAATAATGCCCATTGGCATCAAGTACGTGATCCGCCATGCCACTGTTGACGCTGCAAAGTGCAAGAAAAGCCAAACAAAGGCTGGGTTCAAGCAGGTGACGAGAGGAAGAATTAAAGTTACGTCAATGTACTCTACAGATCGAAAATGTTTCCTACTGAACAAATACCAAAAGCCGACGACAATTCCAAATAAACCAACGGTATCCCATAGACGAAAGGCAGGATTTACAATCGGCAAACCCACCTGCATTCCAAAAATGCTTCCAAGATCAATTGTATGGGGGGTATATCCCCAGCTCTTAATTTCAAGAGCTAAAGCTGCAACAGACGCTAGGACAAGCCAAAAAAGAAATGCACCGGATGACCATATAGCGGGAAGTAGGAGCTTAGTGGGTTTGAGATTAGAAGCGGTTCGCAATGCGTTAATAAAATTTAGTATTGCTAAACCCGTAATCACCAATATCAGAAAAAGCGCTTCCTGAATATGAACGAGAATCATCGTTAGAAGGAGAAAGGGTAACATCAGAGCACCAACAATCCTCGTATCTCTCCGATCCATGTGCTCCTTAAATATTATAATTGCGGAAAAAAGTACCACCATATTAACGATACTAGGCGCAAAACTGTAATAACGAACATAAGAGAACGAAGCGGTTCCTAGCCACAAAAATGTTGTGATAGTTGAGATGACTGCTACGCTAATTTGTTCGATCTGAGATCGAAAATTATCGACAGCTAAGTGGTAGGTAAAAAAGTACATAGCTGCCAGAAAGCAAAGACTAAAGAACAGACTGACACTGTAAGATATTTCAATTGCATTAACATTTAGAGCAGATGCGAGTAGCGCTATGCTCTGATAAAACGGGTTTGCATCTCGGCCCAGCTGAAAAAAAGATAAGTTATGTGCCAAGAGGTCCGCACTTTTTGTATTTAGGATATCGGCTTGGACTCTCGCCACGTGCTGCCAGTAATCGGATGGAATTTCGCTATAAGGCCCCACGCTAATTTGATAGATCAAAAAGAGAGTGGCTAGGCCAAGAAATACATAGTTCTCGCGCTTTAGCACCCAAGAGAACAATATTCGGCAGTTTAGGTTAAGAGTTCTCCGTTGAACGACTATGATTATCAAGCCCAGTAGAATAAAGCCGTAGTAGAAGGTGAGCCATAAGTCGGTTGCCAGATGGGCGGCGCGAGAAAGAAAATGTGTCAGAGTTAATGTAGCGATACTTAGCGCGAAAGACACTAGAAATGTATCGCCATTCACCTTAATCACACAACGGAGCAAGAGACCGGGAACAAAGGAATGAAGCGCGAGCAAAAAAAAGATTAAAGTGTTGGTGAGCATTCGAACGAATCCTCTTGAGCTTTATGTTGGCGAGTCTTGCATGCTCAAAGAACCATGACAAAGTCTTAGTGCAGGAAAATGGCTATGCTCTCAGTGGAGCGCGAGATCTTGATTCTTATTATAGGCTGGGTGTCTGGCCACCTTCTTCTGTGGGGGACAGTTTGGAAGAATTGGAAGGTTCCTGCGACGGCGCTTTCCACCATCTTATTGATCTCGGTCTATGCACTGAAGCCGGCGACGGGAGATCTCTGGAGTTATGGTTTTCTCTTTGATACTGGATATGAGCAGATAAACTACAGTTCTGAAGGCGCGCCAAGGACCGAGCCGACTCCTGAAGGTTATTCTGTCGATGAAGTAGCCCCGGATCATTTATCCGGAGAGCCTTACCTGCAACGTTATAGCTCATCCCCCTTGTTTGCTTGGACGATTAAATGGGCATCAGAGATTTTGCCTCATGGCTCTAAATGGCCGCGTCTCAAAGCACTAGGGTTTAGGGCAATTTCTGATGCTTTGATTATTTTTGTCGTCGGAATGGGGATGTTCTTAATTGCTCTAACTATCTATCTGGAACTAAAAAGAGGACGTAGTCAAGAAAAAATTTCGATCGCCCTGCTTCAGAGTTTCCCTTTTGTATTGGGAAGCGTTTACTTTTTTGTTGGGTCCCAAAATGCTATTCGACAGTTTTTAATGTTGGCCTGCTGTATGCTTTTCGGAGCCTGCATCCGGAGTCGTAAGGTTTTTCTCGCAATATTATTAGGATCCGCGACGATCACGGTTCATCAGTTTGGTTTTGTGTTTATTCTGATGCTGATCTGGATCATGATCGTTCCTAAAAATATACATTACCGCCTGGGTCAACCGTTTTGCTCCATCGATATCACTGGATTCTTGGTTGGTTTGGTTTCCGGTGTCGTATTAGCGGCGGGTATAAAGTTGGCGGTGATCTCGGGAGTGCAGCAAGTATCGCAATACGTATTCCTGGAGGATTCCTCTTATTCATTTCGGACTGCGGCGATAATGAAGCTAGTTCTAATTGCCTCGTATGCTTTTGTTTCGGAAATTCTAGCGGCCCGGTCGAGAAATTGTGAAACAGATCACTATCGATATCTCCGTTTAGCGGCACTCGGTTTTATTGCACCGCTCGTCATCTATCCAGAGATATTCTCTCGGCTGCTTTTCTTTTTCTTTGCGATCGAGTTGCTTTTTGTTTGTTTTGCTGTCACTTCGAGAGTCAGGAGATATGTGGTGAGCGCATTAGTGGTTACGTCAGTGTATGGTTTTGCACCAAACGCGATTAATCTTTTGGTTGGCGTTGGCTGGTTAGAGGTATTGAGATCCTCATATTTCTAGCAGGGACACATTCTGTCGCCGAACAAAGAAAGAGGGGAGTAGATATAATTGTGTCTAAGCTAATGATCTGCGATGCAGTGATTCAGTAAATCCTCTGAAAATCAATTCGTGCCTTGGGGGCGCTAAAAGAGGGATTGTCTCGTCCATCTTTAGAGTTGATTTACATAGTTAATGGAGTCGCAACGTTAATTCGTTTAATAGTGTAGAAATGGGGTCTCTGTTTATGACTCGGTGAGAGTGCCAATGCGCGAAATAACGATGTTTCCTAGGCTAAAAACGAGCCCCAAGTCTATTTACTCTTTGGTGTGAAGTTACCTTGTTATCTTTAATTCGGTCAGTCTATCGTGGCTTAGTGAGGGCGGCTAGTCATCACCAACGAGTTGGTCTGCGAATCGCCGTTGTTTATGCGGCTAAGAGATGGCCTCTTGTTACGGTGATGTGCGGATTTGGCATCTTTGCTGCAATATTTGAGGGCGGTACATTAGCGATCCTGGGCGCCGCGGTTGGCGCACTCACGACAGGTGTCGCTCAGGGAATGAATGGGATACCGGGCGGCTTTGACATATCTATCCCCGAGGCGCTCCAGGGCTTTTCACCAGGGCGCTGGTTCCTCCTCTTGGTCTCTGTTGCTGTGGGAATGCAAGTGATCAAGAGCGCTATGACGTATGTGAGCACGGTGGCTCAACATAGGCTCACATACGGACTACAGCGAGCCGCGCAGGGCTCAGTGATCCATGGGATCATGACTCGAAGTTATGCACAAATCGGATCATTCCCGGCCGGGTATCTTGCAGGATTGACCGATCAGTCATCGTCGCTTGCGGACTTAGTCACGATCTCAGGCAGGAGCCTCCGTGCAATCTGCATGCTCGCAATGTATGGCATCACGATGTTGTATTTGTCATGGTCGATGACGGTCATAGCCTTAATTATTCTATCAGGACTTTGGTGGTCGTTAACCAAGTTGGTACATAAGATTAAGGTAGTTGGAGAGACTGTTGCTTCGGAGCAAATAAAGACATGGCGAAATACCATCGAGTTTCTAAACGCGCCTCGACTCTTGAGAATTTTAAATTCCGAAACAGAAGCAGAAATAGCAATAGAAGCTGCGCGAGAAAGGTGGCTAAGCGCGGAAGAGAAAGGGGCAATACTTATCGCTGCGGTAATTCCGGTATTCGAGGCAGTTACGGTTGTGGGGGCAGGGCTCTTCCTAGTCGTAAGTTATCTCTTCGCGGGAGATTCGGCCAACGAAGTTATTCCAAAATTGTTCGTGTTTGTGCTCGTGTTTTTTCGGTTGAAGCCACAAGTGCAAATTCTTAACGATGTACGCCTCCACTTCGTTAAGTTACTTCCGAAAATCGAAAACACAGGAAAGTTTCTAGACTCGAAGGAGCATCCGTCGCTGCATGATAAAGGGAAGATAGTTGAGAAAGTCGAGCATGGAATAAGGTTTGATAACGTGTCGTTCCGTTATCCGGATACCCCTGACAATGTTCTTAAGGAGATAACGTTTGCTATTAATAAAGGCGAGATGGTCGCGTTAGTTGGAGAGTCAGGAGCGGGAAAGTCGACAATTGTAGATCTACTACTAGGCCTCTATCGTCCAGTTGAAGGAAAAATACTCGTAGATGCCAATGATCTAAACGATTTAGATTTACCCTCCTGGCGTTCTCAGCTGGGTGTAGTAGATCAAGACGTTTTCCTCCTAAATGCAACAGTCTTTCAAAACATAAGCTTTGGTCGGGAAGGATCAACCGATACTGCTGTCCAGGAAGCGGCATCGCTAGCGTTTGCTCATGAATTTATCGTCGATCTCCCCCACGGCTATCAGACGAAGATTGGGGATCGGGGCTACCGTTTGTCTGGAGGTCAAAGGCAAAGATTAGCGATTGCTCGCGCAATTCTTCACAAACCGGATATATTGATTCTCGATGAGGCAACAAGTGCGCTTGATTCGATATCGGAAAAAGCCGTCCAGCAGGCGATTGCCAACATGCATTACCACCGCACAATGCTGGTTATTGCGCATCGTTTAACTACGATAGAAAAAGCCGATAAAATTATCGTAATTGAGCGCGGAGAGGTATTGGAAGTAGGGTCAAGATCTGACCTGATGGCAATCGAAGGAGGAAGATACCGATCGTTTTTGTCGGCTTAAGCGCGGGGATGGAGGGATTTACCGGAGAAGTACCATTAAAACTCGTTTAAAGAGGTTGCCTTAGCTTATGAAGGAGTATGGGGAACAAAAAAAAACTGGATCCCTTTCAGTCGTATCAGTTAAGGGTGTCTATCAGGTGCAACTCGATCAGTCGGTAGAGGTGTATTTTAAGGAGTTACCAAAAGATAACACCTTGGTGTTCGTTGATGAAAACGTTTTGGCAGCGCATAAATGGCTTAGTTCAGTCTTGCAGGACCATGAAACTGTGACCTTGACGGCCTCAGAGGATCTGAAGTCGTTTAATGGGATTGAAGAAATAATTCGGCTACTTTGTTTAAAAAAAATCGGCAAGAGCACCCATCTGTGTGTCGTGGGGGGCGGAGTCTTGCAAGACGCAGTGGGTTTTACGGCGTCGATTTTTTTTAGAGGCTTGAATTGGTCATTTATTCCAACGACATTGCTCGCTCAGGCGGATAGCTGTATCGGTAGCAAAACTTCACTAAATTTTGACGCTGGAAAAAATCAGCTGGGCACTTTCCATCCTCCGATGGGAATCTGTATAGATCCAATATTCCTCGAAACTCTCCCAGAAGAACACTATCGCTCTGGGCTCGGGGAAATCTTTCATTATTTTTTGGTTTCAGCAGAGGAGGATTTTGATTTTGGAGCAAGTAGCCTAGATACTGTATTAAGTGATAGGTCAAAAGTCAGGTCAATGATCGAGCGAAGCTTAATGATAAAAAAAGAAATGATTGAGATTGATGAGTTTGATAAGGGGCCGAGGCGGGTCTTCAATTATGGGCATTCTTTTGGTCATGCGATTGAGGCAGCAACAAATTTTAGTATTCCCCATGGTATCGCGGTCAGTATTGGTATGGATGTGGCCAATATGGTGTCGGTTCAGAAAGGATTAGTAGCGCCAACGTTTAGAAATACAGTGCGGAGGACATTAATGAAAATCTGGGGTGACAATACCTTGGATCCATCTCTAGTTGGGCGGTTCGTCGACGCTTTAACACGCGATAAGAAAAATGAATCTGGCGAAGTAAAGGTAATTTTGACCAAAGGTTTCGGACAGATGTTTTTGACTACACTGGACTTGGAAATTGGTGTACGAAAACTGTTTGAGCAATATTTTAGTAAAGGGTTTCAGTTAAGGGACATCTGAGTTACAAACCTGAGGTACTCGGGGACCGGTAATAGATCAATTGTGTCATCCAGATGGGTTCAGAAAAAACAGGGGCATAGTGGAGTAGTCGCTGTGGAATTGGTTTTCATGCAGTCGTGAAGACAAAACCAATAAGTGGTGACAAGCTCATTTTGACATTCGTTGGAAGTAGTCGGTGGAAAAGCTAGGGCATCGGCGGGCGGAACGTAACAATCTCTCTGCTCATGCGTTCTTAATAGCGACCAAGAAACCCCGTCTTTTTTCTGCTATGCACTGTTGTGCCTCCGAGGATGCGCGAGTGTAGCAACATTGCTCGACTTTGAACCGTTATGGAGCCCATACTTGCAATCTATCCAGCAGTCGGGTTTCTGTTTCTGTCGAAACAGAGGATCAGAAAGGCTGGAACATTAGTTTACGGGAGCGATCTAAGCATCGATCAGCACTGAGTGCTTTCTTGGGGGCGAATAAGCATGAATCGAGTGGCTTTAATTACTGGAATAACTGGTCAGGATGGTGCGTACTTAGCCGAGTTCCTTTTGCAAAAGGGATACGAAGTCCATGGAATAAAGCGCCGAACATCTCTGATTAATACGGACAGAATCAACCATTTATATCAAGAAGTCCATGAGCCTGATCGTCGACTTTTTCTTCATCACGGAGACATGACAGATTCATCAAGTTTGTTGAGAGTGATGCAGGAGGCGCAGCCGAACGAAGTCTATAACCTAGCGGCACAAAGCCACGTTCAAGTGAGCTTTGAAGAACCAGAGTACACTGCTAACGCAGATGCGTTAGGTACGCTGCGACTGCTAGAGACAATTCGTAATCTCAATCTGATAGACAAAACCCGATTCTATCAAGCCTCAACTTCAGAGTTATACGGGAAAGCGCTGGAAGTGCCGCAAACGGAAACGACCGCATTCTATCCACGTAGTCCATATGCGGTCGGAAAACTTTATGCCCACTGGATAACAATAAACTATAGAGAGGCATACGAGTTATTTGCATGTAATGGGATTCTGTTCAACCATGAATCTCCTGTTCGCGGAGAAACGTTTGTGACGAGGAAGATAACGATGGCGTTGGCCCGAATAAAAGTCGGGCTTCAAGATTGTCTTTGGCTCGGTAACCTAAATGCACGGCGTGATTGGGGTCATGCGCGTGATTATGTTCAAATGATGTGGTTGATGCTGCAGCAACCTAATCCAACGGATTATGTTATCGCTACTGGAGTACAGCATTCGGTAAGGGAGTTCGTTGAAAACGCAGCGAACGTACTTGATATTAGGATTGATTGGGAAGGGAGCGGTGTCGATGAGAGAGGATTTGACCAGACAGGCCGGTGTATCGTGCGGGTTGACCCGAGGTATTTTCGTCCATCTGAGGTAGATAACCTACTTGGCGATGCCAAGAAAGCACGCGAGATTCTAGGATGGGTTCCTAGTGTAACTTTTGATGAATTGGTTAGGGAGATGGTGATTAGCGATCATGATTTGGCCAAAGTCGAGAAGAGAAATACACAGTGATCAAAGCATCGAAGGCCTGTGATTCATCTCATAACGAGAGAATTTTCGTAGCAGGTCATAAAGGCCTGGTAGGTGCGGCAGTCACGAAGAAAATTTTAGAAAAGGGCCGCGGCGAGTTAGTTTTGCGCGCCCGTGATTCCTTGGATCTCACTGATCGTAGTGAGGTTGCTGGGTTTTTTGACGCGGAACGGCCGGAAGTCGTAGTCCTCGCGGCGGCTAAAGTCGGCGGAATCCTAGCAAACGAGCGCAATCCAGTTGATTTTCTTGAAGCAAATTTACGGATTCAATTAAACGTAATTTCTGCTGCTGCTTCCCACGGCGTGTCTAAACTGATCTTTCTGGGCTCGAGCTGCATTTACCCACGAGATTGCAAACAACCTATCAAGGAAGAATATATTCTGACAAATGCGTTGGAATCCACTAACCGAGCTTACGCGCTGGCGAAGATCACTGGGATTGAACTCTGTAATTCGTATAACCAGCAGTTCGGTACTCAGTTTGTGAATCTCATGCCAACGAATCTATATGGCCCAGGCGATAACTACAGCCCTGAAAACTCGCATGTGATTCCCGGTTTGATTCGAAGAATACATGAAGCTAAGAAGAAGGCCTATAAGAGCGTTGTTATTTGGGGAACGGGTACACCAAAGCGGGAATTCCTTTTTAGCGAGGACTTAGCTGACGCGTGTCTCTTCGTATTGGATAACATGGCAGTTATAGATAATTATTTACAAGAAGAATTAGCAATTCCCATTCTCAATGTAGGAACCGGCGAGGAAGTGTCGATAAGAGAGCTCGCTCAAAGTATATGTACGGTCATTGGTTATGAAGGAGAACTCGAATTTGACTCTTCCAAGCCAGACGGTACGCCTAGGAAACGGTTAGATACTACGAGGATGTCTCAGCTAGGATGGACCGCGAGCACGCCACTGATCTCAGGACTAAAAATAGCATATCAGAACTTCTGCGAAAGACATGGTTCAGAGATCTAAAAAGGATATTGCGATGTACGGCCATTCCGTAACTAATGGGATGTGCAGAGCGTCGATCAGCAGATGAACCCGGACGACAATATTCGGCGTGAGCGAGTAAGACGTATTCGTGAGTGGGCTAATCAAGCCAGTGAACGTCGTAGTTACTGGAAAAATCGCTCTGCTTATTTCCATCTTCTGGATCTGGACTACTTAAGATTTCTTGTCCCCGCTGGGCAGCGGGTTCTGGCTCTTGGTTGTGGTCTTGGATCAAAACTAGCTGCAGTTGAACCAAAGTTTGGTGTAGGCGTTGATCTTAGTGAAAACAAAGTGGAGCGAGCTCGAGCTTCATATCCAAACTTGATTTTTGAGGTCGGGGATATAGAGGATCCGAACGTAATTTCACGACTACAAGCCCAAGGCCCATTTGACATTATTTTGCTGTGTGATTCTTTGGGATTCGTATGGGATATACAGAAATTTTTGGAGGGAATTAGAGCGCTGTGCACTGAAGAAACAAAAATCATCAGTGTCTATTATTCCTATTTTTGGGAGCCACTTCTAAAGATGCTGGAAATTATGCATGTACGCATGAGGACGTTCGACACTACTTGGTTAACGATGCAGGACGTTGAGCGTTTCCTTATCTTAAGTGGCTATGAGGTAGTGAAGAAAGAGTGGAGAACCTTGTGCCCAGCTAAGCTCGCGGGTATCGGAATGATAGTAAATAAAGTCTTTGGGACTTTACCTATATTAAGAAAGCTCTCGTTGAGACATTTTGTAGTTGCTAGGTTGAAGCCTGCTGGATCAAGACGAGACAGCTCGGTAACGGTTGTAATTCCGTGTCGGAATGAGGAGGGCAATATCGAGGATGCCGTCCAGCGGCTTCCAGCCCTCGGTACGCATACAGAAGTAATCTTCGTCGAAGGGAACAGTCAGGACAACACCTGGTCTGAGATCAATCGTGTTCGCTCTCTGTACGCAGAACGTGATATCAAGGCAATTCGTCAGCCAGGTCGAGGGAAAGGGGATGCCGTTAGAGAGGGCTTTAAGAATGCGCGGGGTGAAATCCTCATGATTTTAGATGCGGACCTCACAGTCGCACCAGAAGATCTGCCTAAGTTCTATGAAGAGGTCGTAAGTGGTCGTGGAGAATATGTACAAGGTTCTCGGTTGGTGTATTCCATGGAAACAGAGGCCATGAGGTTTCTAAACTACGTTGCAAACCGGTTCTTCGCTGCAATTTTTTCCTTTTTGCTCAATCAGACATTCTCCGATACGCTGTGTGGGACCAAAGTTATCAGCAAGAAGAATTTTGAACGGGTGGCCCAAGGGCGATCCTATTTTGGTGAGTTCGACCCGTTCGGCGATTTTGACTTGATATTTGGTGCTACCAAACTCAACCTAAAAATCTCAGAGGTTCCTATTCGATACCGCGCAAGGCAATACGGAACCACGCAAATTTCAAGATTCCGTCACGGATTCATGTTAATTCGCATGGTTATTTTCGCTTTCCGTAAGCTGAAACTGGTCTAGCAGTCAGTGGCAAGTTTTGTTGCCGATGCAGATATGTCAAGCAATTGGGCGGGGTAGGTCTCGTGTTTAACGAGTACGAGCCGGGTGATCCGATAAAAACGGTGATATCACGTCCAATGGTAGACACTTCAGGGCGCGTGGAAAGCTACATAAATGTGTTTCCAGCGTCCATTAATGGTCGCACAATTAATTTATGAGCCAATATGAGGCCGAGAAATAATACCAGTGCGGATAAATCAATTCCGCTAGTCGTTGGAATGACCCGACGGACAGGCCGGAGTATTGGGTCAGTGAAACATCCTAAAAATCTAGTTAAGGGATGATGAGATCCAACGCTAAACCAACTTAATAGAGCCCGAACAAAGATACTAAATATGACAATATGTGTAGCGAGTTTCACGAGCTCAGCGATACTGAGCAGAATAATCCCGATCATTCTCGGATTATGTCCAAGTAACATCGATACGAGACTAATTCGGGCAATCTCCATGCCGAGTAGCATCAGGAGAGCGGATACGTCAATTCTCCGAGAACTAGGAATCAATCTGCGTAGGTATGTTAACGGCGGATTCGTTGTGCGGACGATAAACTGAGAAACTGGATTGTAAAAATCGGCACGTACTAGCTGGAGTAGAAACCGAAGCAGCACTAGAAGGATATAGATCCCGAGGATCGTATCCACCAGAAACAATGCAACATCAGAAAGATACGGTTGCACAGGTCAGTCTCGATCTAGGAATTTCGCAAGTTCACTACCTCTTGTACGGGCTGCTGAGACCGCTTTTTGCAACGTTTTTTGCACTCCATAATCGTTGAGAACCTGAATTGCTGCTTCGGTGGTACCTCCGGGTGATGTCACTTGCTTTTGCAAGATGCCTGGATTCTCCGTTGATTCTAAGGCCAGACGGGCGGCTCCTAATGCTGTTTCAATAGCTAACAGTCGCGCGGTCTCCTCGTCTAGGCCTTCACGAACCGCAGCGTCAATAATAGCCTGCATCATATAGAAAAAGTAAGCAGGGCCGCTCCCTGACACGGCTGTTACGGCGTCCATCAGATTTTCATCTTTAATCCAAACCGCCTTGCCGACAGCAGCCACAATATTCTCGGCAAGTGCACGCTGGTCATCACCCACATTGTGGTTTGCGTAGAGGGCTGAAATACCTGCACCTATCAAAGCAGGGGTATTCGGCATTACCCGTATGAGAGCCGTGTGGCCACCGACCCACCGTTCAATACTTGAGGCTGTTACGCCAGCGGCGACAGATATCAGAAGTGGTTGCGCCTCTGCAATCAGGTTGGCCAACGGCGTCACAACTTTTTGTAGGATCTGCGGCTTGACCGCGAACACGATTACGTTTACCCCTTCTGCTGCTGAGATATTTCCCGCGTGTGCGTGGACCCCGAAATCGTTGGTTAACTTTTCTCTAAGATCGACTTCGGGGTCGGAGACTGAGATGTTGCTGCCACAAGCGCCATTTGCAATAAGCCCGCCAATCAGGCTACGAGCCATATTGCCACCACCGATAAATCCAACCTTAGTGCTACTCATATCATCCGACAACAGGAGTTAGAGGTTTACGATCATGGCTATGGTGTAACGGCCGGTCTCTTGCGAGGTCCGAAGATTGCTGTTCCGATACGTACATGAGTGGCACCCTCAGCGACGGCTGCCTCAAGATCATCTGTCATGCCCATCGAAAGGCAGTCCATGCTAGTATGATATTCCCGATTTGTTTCCTCAAGAAGCTCTCTTAACTCGGCGAAGGCTGCCCTTTGCCTGTCAAAACTAGTTTCCGGGGAAGGTATCGCCATTAGGCCGCGCACGCTTAAATTGCGTAAATTCTTAACTTCGTCAAATAGTGCTCCAAATTCATCGGGTAAAACCCCAGATTTGGTCGCTTCGTTTTGTAAATTCACTTGAAGTAGGATATTGATGGGTTCGGCGTCAGTTGGGCGCAAATCAGATAGGCGTTTGGCAATTTTTGTTCGATCGACGCTATGCACCCAGTCGAAATGAAAAGCAATATCCCTGCACTTATTGCTTTGGATGGGTCCGATGAAATGCCAGGAGCAGCCGAGCTCCTCAAGGATGGGAATCTTGGTCATCGCGTCCTGTATCTGGTTCTCGCCGAAGTCTCGTTGACCCTGTATTGCTACTGTTCGAACATGGTCGGCAGTATAGGTTTTGCTGACGGCAACCAGACACACGCTGCCCTCAGCGCGGCCGTAACGAGATTCGGCCTCGCGTAACCTTTCGTTCAACCTCTGATATCGCTCAATTAGGTCTATTTTTGCCGTTTTCACCATAAAGTCCACTGGGTTTGCGAAGTAGTGACCCACCAAGGTTGGCAAATATCTTGTTGCGTGCTTGAAAGCATTATACTTTTAGTTATGTCTTTTAAGGCCTCAGCTAGCACGGAAAAGTTGGGTTATGGACCTCTCTGAACTTCTCGCATTTGCCGTGAAAAACGGCGCCTCGGATATCCACCTTAGTGCAGGACTGCCACCCCTCATTCGAATAGATGGAGATATTCGCCGGATTAAGGTGGACCCGCTCGCTTCCAATCTTGTCCACGAGATGATTTATGACATCATGATGGATAGTCAGCGCAAAGAGTTTGAGGAGCGTTGGGAAATCGATTTTGCTTTCGAGATTCCCAACGTGGCAAGATTTCGAGTTAATGCGTTCAATCAAGCACGCGGGCCTGGGGCAGCGTTTCGGACAATTCCGACTGAGGTCTTGACGCTCGAAACGATAAATGCGCCAGCCATTTTTCGTACTCTTTCAGATAAGCATCGTGGCCTGGTTCTCGTTACGGGGCCTACCGGTTCGGGTAAGTCGACGACTCTGGCCGCAATGATTGATTACATCAATCACACAAAAAAAGGCCACATACTCACGATTGAAGATCCGATTGAATTTGTGCACCAGAGCCATAGCTGTCTGGTGAATCAGCGCG
>MDTB01223060.1_pt1 | contig 16513 bp, 15 predicted proteins | sample 811161 | NCBI WGS metagenome assembly MDTB01 (sample SAMN05326650, study PRJNA326480) | marine metagenome | isolation source: seawater | place: Mediterranean Sea | collected 2009 | reverse complement strand
TGTGATTCTTGGCGCTGTCGGGGGGCCTAAGTGGGACTCTTTGTCGATGGACAAGCGTCCTGAAAAGGGGTTGCTGAAAATCCGAGCGGGGATGGACTTATTCGCTAACCTTCGACCCGCACTTCTGTATCCGGAATTAGCGTCAGCATCGACACTTAAAGAAGATGTCGTGATTGGATTGGACTTATTGATTGTCCGAGAGCTGATCGGGGGAATCTACTTCGGTGAGCCTCGTGGAATTGAGGGTGAACCGGGTCAGCGCGTTGGGTTTAATACCGATCGCTACTCGGAATCAGAGATTGAGCGCATTGGTCGTATCGCATTTGATGCCGCGATGGCCAGAGATAAAAGACTCTGCTCGGTCGACAAGGCGAATGTACTCGAAGTCACCGTGCTTTGGCGCGAAGTGATGGAGCGGTTGGGTGCAGAGTATCCCGAAGTCGAGTTGTCACATATGTACGTAGATAACGCGGCCATGCAGCTCGTTCGCCAACCCAAGCAATTCGACGTGATGGTGACGGGAAACCTGTTTGGAGACATATTGTCGGATGCTGCTGCAATGCTGACAGGATCTATTGGCATGCTTCCTTCTGCATCTTTGAATCGCCAAAAACAGGGGCTCTATGAGCCTTGTCATGGCTCGGCTCCAGACATTGCAGGTCAAGATATTGCCAATCCGTTGGCAACAATTCTATCCGTATCGATGATGTTACTTCATTCGCTCAATGCCCCGAGGGCAGCTGCTGCGATCGAAGAGGGAGTGAAAAATGTTTTGGCTTCTGGGTACAGGACAAAAGATATCGTGACAGGTTCATCGGGTGAGAAGATCGTTGGGTGTAGAACAATGGGTGAGGCCGTGCTTGATGCACTGAATTAAGGAAAAAGAATGCGAGCTGGATTTATAGGGTGGCGGGGCATGGTCGGGTCCGTTTTAATGGACCGGATGCGTGCCGACAATGATTTTTCCGGTATTGAGTCTGTATTTTTCTCAACCTCTCAGGTTGGTCAGGATGCACCGGCTGAAGCGACTGAACCGGCGTTACTGAATGCGATGTCTACGAACGAGTTGGCGAGCTGTGACGTTATCGTCACCTGTCAGGGGGGAGAATATACCAAATCAGTGTACGGACCACTTCGAGATTCGGGATGGTGCGGATACTGGATCGACGCGGCGTCTGCTCTGCGAATGTCTTCAGACGGTGTGATCGTTTTAGATCCTGTAAATCATGACGTCATTAACCAGGCATTGGCTGATGGATATAAAGATTTCATCGGCGGTAATTGTACGGTGAGTCTCATGCTCATGGCTGTGGGCAGTTTGATTCGCGAGGGTTGGGTTGAATGGGTTACGGCAATGACATACCAAGCTGCCAGTGGCGCGGGCGCCAATAATATGCGCGAACTGTTGTCGCAGATGGGTTATTTGCAGTCACGAGTTTCCAGAGAGTTGGGGACACCATCCTCTGCAATTTTAGATATCGATCGTAGGGTAACCGACGCACTCCGTGGGGATGAAATTCCGACAGAGTATTTTGGTTATCCGTTGGCCGGTAGTCTACTACCCTGGATCGACACCAAGCTCGAGAATGGTCAAAGCCGTGAAGAGTGGAAGGCAATGGCTGAGTGCAACAAAATCCTTGGTAGAGAAGGGAGTCCAATACCAATCGACGGAACCTGTGTGCGTATCGGTGCGATGCGCTGTCACAGCCAGGCGCTAACGATCAAACTCACATCCGATGTACCGATCGATGAGATTAACGATGTACTCGCAAATAGCACCGAATGGACTGACCTAATCCCGAATGAGCGTGAAGATTCGATGGAGCGGTTGACTCCGGCTGCTGTCACAGGAACGCTTCGGATCCCGGTGGGTCGTGTTCGTAAAATGAATCTCGGACCCGAATATCTCAATGCATTTACTGTGGGGGATCAGCTACTTTGGGGTGCCGCCGAACCACTAAAGCGGATGCTTGCGATCCTCAGGAATGCCCAGTGATTGAACTCATTATCACGGGCGCAGGGACCGGTCTGTGTGATTCGATACTGGAGGCGGTTGATTCCGTAGAGGGTGACTATCGATTGCGGCTGATTGATGCGACGGATTCGGCTGGAGAGGCACGGCGCTTCCAAGGACGTACCCTAGTGATTGAGCTCGATAGTGAGGCTGATCTCGAAAGTGCTGACTTGGTGTTTGATCTCAATCAAACTTACAACGGGCAAGCGGTTGCTTTTCGTCCTAATCTCTCATTTTTACCGATGCTGAGGAGAGTTCTTGCGCCCCTCGAATCAGGTGACATCAAAATGCTCCATGGTGTCGTGAGAGAGCCTGCGGTAGAACATATTGGCGGTGTCGAGGCACTGGCATCGCAAGTGACACAGTTATTTAATGGCCGGGATCCAAACCCCGAGCCGTTTGGAGGCATATTAGCGTTTAATGCGCGAACCCTGGATGAATCGGGCGAGGTGAACGCACTTAGGTCGATTGGTGCCCTAAGCGACACTGCCATTTCTATAGAGCGGCTGCAGACTGACTCGTTTTATACTGTGCACGCAAGCTTGTGGTTTCAGGCATGCTCACCCGCTGTCGCTGATATCATTTTAGGGTTCGGAACGGAAGCTTACACAGCGGGTCTGAGTGTCTCCCCCTATTCTGGTCGAGTCGCCCATGACGAAGGTATCAGAGTAAGTGCTCGTCGTGTGGCTGATGACTGGGTCCATATGATGCTGTCCGCGGATCTGGAAAAGACGATTTGGGCCCAAGAGGCAAAAACTATACTTGTCGATGCGTTAGGGAAGGTGTCATGAGACGTTGGGCTTTGATTCCGCTGATTCTTTGGTCATTAATGGCAAAGGGATTCGATTGGAAACCACCAATTGCCGTGTCTCATCAGGGTGAACCGCTAGAGGTGCGGCTCGAGATAACCGACTTGGCATCGGTTAAGCCCGCGCAATTGTTTCCACTACTCGCGTCAGAATTGGCGTTTACAGAGCGAGGCATTGATCGTCCCGAATATTTGTCAGGGCTTACCTACGCTATTGATTCCACCGGCGATCGCGATCGCGTTGATCTGGTCATTCGAACGGCGACAGCGTGGAACAAATCAGACCTGACGACGCTCATCGAAGTATTTACACCCAATGGTCCTGTATCAATTCCAGTTTCCGTACAGATCGCAGCGAAACCCGTGTCGACAACGCAAGCAGATTCTAAATTGGTTTCGCAAAAACCGGACATCAAAATCACAGCCAACGAAGGGCCAACTGTCCCGGCCTCGTCCACGAAAGTTAAAAATAAAGTATTGATTGTTAAAAATGGTTCAACACTCTGGCGTCTAGCCAACAGCGTGAAGCCCGGTGCTCTCACCATAGAGCAGGTGATGATGGCCCTGTACGACGAAAACCCAGATGCATTTGAATACAACAACGTCAACGCCTTAGAAAAAGGTAAAACACTGGCCGTACCATCGGTTGAACGTCTGGCGCAAGAGTCAGCGATTGGTGCTGCGAAGCGTTTCGATGCACATATGAAAGCGCCAAAGAAAAATTTCCTCCGTACACCGAGACCTGCATCTGAGCCGGTCGATCAAAAAGCGGAACCACGACTGATAGTAATGCAAAAAATGCCGGATCAGGCCCCATCGGTGTCAGATAAGCAAGAAACTGAAGAGCTCGCTGTATCTGCGACAACTCAAGCCACCGAGCCGTTGGACCAGCCTCAGGTTCAACAAAACAGCGAGCCTCATCTTTTACCAAACTCGGCTGTGAACAACGTCCTCAGTTTCGAGGTGATAGAGCTCCTAGAGAAGATCACTTCGCTGGAATCGAAACTTAACGCCATGGATGTCAAGTTCGAAGAGATCGCAACGGAGGCCAGAGAGAAACAGCCGATTGAGATTCGGATTCCAGAGTCGCAGGTGCCGCCCACAAAGACAGAGTTTGATGAAAAGATTACGGCTCTAGAGTCGAAGCTTGACGCTATGGACGCAAAGGTTGATGTCATTGCAAGTAAAGCCAAGGAAAACAGCACCACCACGCGTTCAGCACCGGAGTCGATGCAGGCACGTACCGACCCAGAATATGACCTTGCTGAGTGGTTGCCATCACGAGCGGAGCTGGAAGCTTACCTCCAAACTGTGCTTGGTCTCGATTTTGATATTGACGGATGGGTGCCGTCATGGGATCAAGTTGAGGCCTTCTCGCGCACAGATCTTGATAAAGGCGTACTTATCTTTGTTGCGGTGGTGGCCATTATTATAGTGGGGCTCCGTGTCTTCAAGGATAAGCATTCGAGCGCTACACCGGATAGGCCGACCTCTGATACACCTTCCCCCCAAGTATCTGACCTAAACTTTACGGCGACGTTGGAATCAGTTTCTAACCCCGGAACCACTTCCAATCCAGAGGAAGGGGCACTGGAATCGGCAATAGAGCGTCTCAAAGCAGAGATTGAAGAGCCGACCAAGCCAGAAGAAATAGCGGTTAAGGAAACGGCTATTGAGCGATTAAAATCAAAGATCGAGAATCCTGAGAACCAACAGGAGGCCGAAGAGCTTTACGCGGGAACAGATGACTCACTGATTGACGCGTTTTCCGCAGATACGCTGAATCAAAATCCAGAGTGGGGCGAGGACCCTGATGATGAGGCCGATGTCGCGTCACACCAGTTGGAGCTTGCCCAGAATTACCTTGACATGGGTATGGCCCAGACGGCGATTGAGCTTCTCGAACGTGTGTTGGTATCGCCTGACCGTGCAAGCGCAGAAAAGGCTCGCGCCCTACTCGATGCTCACAAGACCTGATAGCCAGCAACGACGTGTTGCTATCTCAGTTGAATATGATGGGTCTGGCTATCGAGGCTGGCAGACACAAACGCACGACACCCAGGTTGTACAGACGAAGATTGAGCAGGCACTATCCAAAATCGCAGACGAGCGGATTTCGGTGACATGCTCAGGCCGGACTGATTCTGGAGTTCATGCAGGTTCGCAAGTTTGCCACTTCGACACATATGCGATTCGGGATCCATATAATTGGGTGATGGGTGTCAATTCACAACTACCAGATGATATTTCGGTGGCATGGGCATCAGAAGTTGATCCCACTTTTCACGCGCGTTTTGGTGCCTTGTCCCGGCAGTATGTCTACTTGATCAAATGTTCGTCGTTACGGAGTGCTTTACTGAAAAAAGTGGTGACACTTACACATAAAAATTTGGATCCACAATTGATGGCAGTCGCCGCGCAGTCGCTGACCGGTACTTACGATTTTAATGCCTTCCGCTCCGCGCAATGTCAGGCGAAGACGTCGGTGCGGTCGGTAACCCGTTTGAGTGTGCATCATCACGATCAGTTGATCGCCGTGCATATAGAGGCGAACAGTTTTTTACAATACATGGTGCGAAATATTGTAGGTGTGTTGATGGCGATAGGCGCCAAAGAGCGGCCGATCAGTTGGGTCGAACATGTTCTTGCTTCAAAGGATCGTACCGAAGGTGGTGTGACAGCCCCATCACATGGCCTCTATTTTCTTGGGCCGACTTATTGTGATAGCTATAATCTGCCTAATACCGTCCGAATTCCACAGATTGCCAGAGACATCTTGCGAACAGATCCGTTAGAGTGTTGATGATGACACGAGTTAAATTTTGTGGATTGACGCATAGTGATGATGTTACCGAGGCTGTCCATAGTGGTGCAGACGCACTTGGGTTCGTATTCTATGAGTCAAGCTCCCGATATGTAACGCCCGAGCAGGCGTCAGAATTAACGCGAATTGTCCCCGCATTCATTACCCGGGTCGGTTTGTTTGTTGACGCCGACGCGACCTTGGTTCGAGGGATCTTCCACCAAGCGGGACTGAACTTAGTGCAGTACCATGGTAATGAAAGTTCGGAATTCTGTGATTCGGTGGGTTTGCCATACATAAAGGCATTTCGTGTGCATCCTGGTGTCAATATTCTGGCTGAAATGGAGCGTTATCCAAACGCCTCCGGTTTTCTATTGGATGCCTACGTTAAGGGACGGCCAGGCGGAACCGGCGAACGATTTGACTGGGGGTTGATCCCAAAGACAGACCGCATAATTATACTTGCCGGTGGGTTAACACCGGAAAATGCGAGGGACGCGATCGAATGTGTCGCACCCTGGGCTCTGGATGTCAGTGGTGGCATTGAAACCGAGCCAGGACGAAAGGATCCTGATAAGATGCAACGCTTTGTTAGCGCGTGTCGCAACTAATTTTTGAGAACATTATGACACTCACAGAACAGGAATTAAGAACACTCGATTATGAACCGGACCCCGGTGGTCACTTTGGTGATTACGGGGGCCGCTATGTGTCTGAGACGTTGATGGCTGCTCTAAACGAGCTCGATCACAGCTACCAAAAGCTGAAAAATGATCCAGACTTTCAACGTGAGTTTGATGCTGATCTTGCTTCCTTTGTCGGGAGGCCCTCACCTCTTTATCACGCTGATCGTTGGTCAAAGGTCATCGGCGGTGCCCAGATTTACTTTAAACGCGAGGACCTGAACCATACTGGCGCGCATAAAGTTAATAACACGATCGGTCAGGCGCTACTTGCGAAGTATTCAGGTAAGCCACGTGTGATCGCTGAAACTGGTGCAGGACAGCACGGTGTTGCATCCGCTACCGTTGCTGCGCGGTTGGGGCTAGATTGTGTGGTCTATATGGGCGCTGATGATATCGAGCGTCAGTCTCCTAATGTGTATCGGATGAAGCTACTTGGCGCCGAAGTGGTTTCGGTCGAATCAGGATCACGTACGCTGAAAGATGCGCTAAGTGAAGCGATGCGGGACTGGGTCACCAACGTTGACGATACTTTCTACATCATCGGGACAGTGGCAGGTCCTGCACCATATCCCCAACTCGTAAGGGATTTCAACGCAGTCGTTGGTCGCGAAGTAAAGTGGCAGTCGAGGGAAATTTTCGGAAAATATCCCGATGCACTCGTCGCGTGCGTTGGTGGAGGTTCAAATGCAATAGGGTTGTTCTATCCATTCCTCAGGGATGCGGAAGTCGCTGTTTATGGCGTAGAGGCCGCAGGTCGTGGATTGTCTACCAACGAGCACGCGGCCCCGCTCTGTTCGGGTCGTCCGGGTGTGCTGCATGGTGCGAAAACCTACCTGATGGATAACAGTGACGGCCAGATCGCACATACGCACTCAGTGTCTGCTGGTCTCGATTATCCTGGCGTGGGTCCTGAACATGCCTATCTTAAAGATATTGGTCGAGCCAACTACGTGGGCGCGACAGATGAAGAAGCGCTAGCGGCATTTCACGAAGTATCTCAAGTAGAGGGTATTATCCCTGCGCTTGAGACCGCGCATGCTCTTGCGTACACGAAAACACTTGCGGCCTCAATGCGTCCGGATCAGACGATCGTTTGTAATATGTCTGGCCGAGGGGACAAGGACATATTTACCGTTGCCAAGATGGAAGGAATTTCGCTGACATGAGTAATACCCGCATTCAACGGCGAATGGAGGCATTAAAAGCCTCTGGACGTAAGGCATTGATTCCATACATAGTCGCTGGAGATCCAACACCAACGGTTACGGTTCCAGCGATGCATGCAATCGTAGAAGCGGGCGCAGATCTAATTGAACTCGGTATGCCTTTCTCTGACCCATTTGCAGACGGTCCGGTCAACCAACGCGGTGCCGAGCGCGCAATAAATAGCGGTATGACGCTTGCAGGTGTTTTAAAAACGGTTTCCGAGTTTCGTAAAGATGATAACGATACCCCGATTGTTTTGATGGGATACTTGAATCCTGTGATCGCCATGGGTGAGACCATTTTCTGTGAGGCTTCAGCTGCGGCTGGTGTCGATGGTCTATTGATTGTTGACATGCCTCCAGAGGAAGAGGGCTCATTAGTTCAATCCGCCAAGACCCATGGTCTTGATCTTATTTATCTAGCAGCGCCAACGACAACAGATGAACGCTTACAAACTATCGGGAAAGCTACGTCGGGATATTTGTATTACGTGTCGCTGAAAGGAATTACCGGTTCATCGAATTTGGATACATCTAACGTGTCAGAGCGTGTTGCGCATATACGGCAGCATGTGTCAGTACCGATTTGTGTAGGGTTCGGGATTCGCACCGCCGAGGATGCAGCAGCAATCTCTTCAACAGCCGATGGGAGTATTGTTGGTACCGTCTTGGTAAGTCAGGTAGAAGCATTAGTCGATGAGGCTGAAAAGATCCCTGACGCGTTGAAAGCGATCTTAGAACCCATGCGTCAGGCGATGGATATCAATGGATAGTCTTGGAGAGACAGCATGAGCAACTGGCTCGATAAAATAGTCCCAGCTGTCGTCCGCTCTAAAGACGTGGAGCGCAAAGCGAGTGTGCCAGATGGGCTTTGGTCGAAATGTTCAGCGTGCGAGGCTGTTTTGTACCAACCAGAGCTTGAGCGCAATCTGACTGTCTGCCCAAAGTGCGGTCACCACGGTCGTTTGGGCGCGCGCGCTCGACTGAATACGTTCTTGGATGAGGGATCTCAAATTGAGTTATTCGAAGAGCTGGTTGCTGAGGATCATCTGAAATTCCGTGACCAGAAAAAGTATAAAGACCGCCTCTCGCACGGTCAGAAATCTACCGGAGAGAATGATGCACTGCTAGTAATGGAGGGGACTCTAAAGTCGAAGCCGATTATTGCAGTCGCATTTGAGTTCGCATTTATGGGTGGTTCAATGGGAGCAGTTGTCGGCGAAAAGTTCGTTCGGTCTGCCGAGCTGTGTATTGGAAAGCGAGTGCCTTTGGTATGTTTTTCAGCGTCTGGAGGTGCACGTATGCAGGAAGCATTGTTCTCTTTGATGCAAATGGCTCGGACATCAGCTGTTCTCGAGAAGATGCGTGAACACAGCCTACCTTATATCTCTGTTCTCACTGATCCGGTGTTTGGTGGTGTAACAGCCTCCTTTGCTATGCTCGGGGATTTAAATATAGCTGAACCAAAGGCTCTGGTCGGTTTTGCGGGCCCTCGAGTGATCGAACAAACTGTCCGAGAGACACTTCCCGCAGGATTTCAAAGGGCTGAGTTTCTTCTCGAACACGGGACCGTCGACATGATCGTACCCCGAACCGATATGCGCGATATCATTGCCCGCCTGCTGACTCGTTTGCATCATTGAATACCCTGGCTGATTGGGAGCGTTATATAGAGACGCTTGCACCTCCCAACCACATAGAATTAGGGCTTGAGCGTGTTGGGCAGGTCTGGAACTCACTAACGCAGGTCGCTCCGAAGCAAGTCATCACAGTGGCTGGAACTAACGGTAAAGGCTCAGCCGTCGAGGCTGCCGGTGTATTAGCTAAGGCGCAAGGCTTGGCTTACGGCCAATACACCTCGCCACATATCTACGCCATTCAAGAACGCATCCGTGTAGATGGCGTGCAGGCTTCTGACCACGAGCTGGTGAGGGCATTCGAGATGGTAGAGTCCGCCAGAGGTTTCATTTTTCTCACTTATTTTGAATTTTTAACGCTGGCTGCCTTTGTGATTTTTGAGCGCAGAAACCTAGATCTTTGGATTTTGGAGATTGGCCTGGGGGGGCGTCTTGATGCCGTGAACATCATTGATCCAAGCGTTTCTATAATTACCTCGATAGGCTTGGATCACCAACTATTCCTTGGCGACAATATCGAATCCATTGCGCGGGAAAAAGCTGGTGTGATGCGGAAGTCTAAGCCCACATTGACCGCAGCAACGAATGTGCGAACTGTTCTCGAGGCAGAGGCTCTGGCACACGAGGCACAATTGATCTGGCTGGATACTGCACTAAAAGGCAGCAAGTTAAATGTATTAGCCTCCGGAGAAAAGATTGATCTTTCGGGCATGCAACTGCCGAGAGATGCCGTAGCGTTAGCATGTCTGGCATTTGCATCTCTCGGTTATACGTTGGCCCAAGCAATTGAGAAGCCGTTGTCCCGCGTGACTTTGCCCGGTCGTCTGTCGCGGTATAGAGCCTCAGGCCGATCCTGGATACTGGATGTCGGGCACAATCCGGCAGCCTGCAAATTTGTGACGAGAACGTTAGCCCAGTCAATTCCGGAGGATCGAAGGGTTGTGGTATTTGGGGCATTGGCAGATAAAGATGTTGACTCAATGCTACCGGTTTTAAGAGCTTTTACATGGAGAATTGTGTTGGTCGGAATCAGCGGCGATCGGGGCCGAGATGTAGAATCTCTGGAGAATAGCTGGTATTCACTTTTTGCACAGACGTGTTGGCGGAGTTTTGCTACACTCGACTACGCTTTGGAGGGCTTGCCCTCAGAATTGAATTCCGAGGATCAGGTGTTGGTCATCGGGTCTTTTTTACTGGTAGCAGACTCACTAAGGCATGACCTCTTCAACTGAACAGACGCAAGCAACAATTGCATCGTCACATCGTCGAAAGCATCAGTGGATTGGTGTGGCGACTACAGCTGCTATAGCTGCTCTAGTCCTCCCCTGGTTGTTAACTCCTCAATTTGAAACCATTCGGCAGGAGGGGCCAAGGTTAAAACGATTATCGGAACCGCCAGCAGTCTCGACAGAGCCCATTGTTCCGCCAGTGATTGATAGAGAAGCATTAAGTAGAAGTAAAGAAAAGCTCGATGCTTTGATGAGCGCCCCGATTGGCAATGAGTCTCTAGCCAGTTTTATTTTGCAGATTGGCGCATTTAAAAATCGCGAAAACGCAAAGGCTCTGCAGACAAAACTTGAGGACCTAGAGGTCGGGCGGGTGTATCTGAGGACTGAGAACGCTCTCACGCGCGTGTATGTTGGCCCGCTGCTTGACAGAGCAAGCGCCGAAAAAGTGTTGAGAAAAATCCAAACTCAGTTGTCTTTGAAGGCTCAAATTAAGCAATACGATGTGAGAGAGCACGGTCAATCATGACCGAGGAAGTTGTACCGGGCTTGGGGCTTGCACCGTTTGATTGGGCGATTATTGCGATACTGACGGTCTCGACGCTTATGAGTCTTCGGCGCGGTTTCTTGAAGGAGGCCCTGAGTCTCGGTACTTGGATCGCCGCTTTTGTCATCTCACGTCAGTTCCATGGACCAATGGACCAGTTGCTTGAAACACAAATTATTGATTCTTTAATGCGCTCGATTGCCGCGTTCACCGCTCTGTTTGTGTGTACCTTACTGGTTGGCGCTGCGCTTGGTTTTTTTTTGGGAGCATTGATTGATGCGACAGGTCTCTCCTCGACGGATCGCGTGCTTGGCATGGTGTTTGGCTTTGCGCGAGGCGCATTGATCGTGACCGTAGTGATTGGATTGTTAAATCTGACACCATTGGTGAACGACACTTGGTACACTAATTCATCTATTGCGTTTCATTTTGAAACAGTTGCGCAATGGGCCCTAGAACAACTTTCGGCTTCTGGCTTCAAAGCGCCAATTAGCTGACGAGAGGAACGTCGGTCATGTGTGGAGTGGTTGGTATTTTCGGTCGTGGTAACGTCAATCAGGCGCTATTCGACGCGCTCAACGTTTTACAGCATCGTGGCCAAGATGCCGCAGGTATGGTGACCTCAGCTAATGGTAAATTTCATCTCAGAAAAGATAATGGCTTGGTGCGTGATGTCTTTAGAATGCGTCACATGCAATATTTGATTGGAAATATGGGGATTGGCCATGTCCGATATCCAACCGCGGGAACGAGTTCGTCTGCTGAAGCTCAGCCGTTTTATGTCAACAGTCCTTTCGGTATTAGTCTCGCACACAACGGAAATCTAACTAATACCACCGAACTTATGAGAGAGCTGTATGAAGACGATATGCGCCATATCAATACGGATAGTGATTCAGAAGTTTTGCTCAATATTTTTGCACACGAGCTTGAGGCGCGTGGAAATTTCCGTCCGACACCCGACGATTTCTTTTCAGCAGTTGAGGGGGTTCATCGACGTTGCCGTGGAGCGTATGGGGTCGTGGCACTGATTAATGGTCATGGTATTTTAGGATTTCGAGATCCCTGCGGTATTCGCCCGATTTGTATCGGTCAGCGCAAAACCGAGCAGGGGGTTGAGTACATGATTTCGAGTGAATCGGTGGCCCTCGATTGTGCCGGCTTTGTATTGATAGGAGATCTTGCACCGGGCGAAGCCGCATTCATTGACAACGAAGGACACCTTCACAGGAAGCTATGTGCAGGTCAGCAAGAAGCACATCCATGTTTATTTGAATATGTTTATCTCTCGCGCCCTGATTCAGTGATTGACGGGGTGTCTGTTTATCAAGCGCGGATCAATATGGGTCGAAAACTTGCAGATAAGATACTTCGCGAGATGCCAAATCATGACATCGATGTCGTGATCCCTATTCCAGATACCAGTCGAACCAGTGCGCTCGAGGTCGCTCAAAAACTTGGAGTTTTGTTCCGAGAGGGTTTTATTAAAAACCGCTACATCGGCAGAACCTTTATCATGCCCGGACAGACTGAACGCCAGAAATCAGTCCGCCAAAAGCTTAACCCGGTAGTCCAAGAATTTAAGGATCGTAACGTACTGCTGGTCGATGATTCTATCGTGCGAGGTACTACCTGTCATCAGATTGTTGATATGGCAAGGGACGCCGGAGCGAAGAAGGTGTACTTTGCATCAGCCGCGCCGGCTGTGGTTTCGCCAAATGTTTATGGGATCGATATGCCGGCTGCTAGTGAATTAATCGCTCACGGCCGTAGTGCGCAAGAAATCAATCAACTTATCGGTGCTGACGGCTTGATCTACCAGGAACTTGATGATTTAGTAGATGCGGTACGTGAACTGAATCCCGATTTGCGCTCGTTTGAAGATTCGGTGTTCTCGGCTTGTTATATCACCAAAGAAGTTGACGATGCGTATCTCGAGGCACTGGCTAGAAAGCGTAACGACGGAGCCAAGCAGGGGACACTCGCCGAATCTGAAGATGCGTGCCTAGACCTGCGCGCAGACGCGTCATGATGGATCGCGATAAACGACTGAAGTCAATACTCCCCAAACTGTCGGGGGAGACACAAGCGATCCGCGTTGGCTTGGATCGTACACCAGAACGTGAGCACTCGGAGCCTATCTTTACAACCTCCAGTTTCGTGTTCCCTGACGCGACTACTATGGCTGATGCCTTCATGAACAACTCTGGCCTGTCGATCTACGGGCGGGTTGATAATCCGACGGTTGATGGGTTCTGTAAGAGATTGGCGGTAATGGAACGGGCAGAGGCCTGTGAGGCAGCCGCGTCCGGCATGGGCGCAGTACTGTCGACGTTGATGGCACACTGCCAAGCAGGAGATCGTATCCTGATGTCCACAGGCGTATTTGGTGCGACATTGAGCCTGGTGAAGAATTTTTTTATAAAATATGGACTGGAGGTTGAGCTCTTACCGCCGACTGATATTTCCGCTTGGGAGCGAGCTCTGTCTCGACCTGCCAAGCTGGCGTATTGTGAGACGCCATCGAATCCGACTATTGAAATTGTCGATATTGAGGCGCTGGGAGCGATTTGTCGTGCCCATCACTGCTTGTTTGTGGTAGACAACTGCTTCATGACACCGGTACTTCAGACACCATTATCGATGGGCGCAGATTTGGTCATCCATTCAGCGACCAAATATCTTGATGGACAAGGCCGCGTGCTTGGTGGTGCAGTTCTTGGTCCTGCTGAATTGGTTGAACCGGTGACCGCATTCATTCGTTCGGGTGGCGTGACCATAAGCGCCTTTAATGCCTGGATATTCCTGAAAGGTCTTGAGACTCTTGATGTTAGAATGAAAGCACATAGCGAGAACGCGCATCAGCTTGCTGCTTGGCTCGTGCAACAGCCGCAAATTGCGCATGTTAATTATGCGGGCCTTCCATCACACCCACAAAAGCAACTGATTGATCGTCAGATGCAATCTGGTGGTGGTGTTTTAAGTTTCTCATTGAAGGACGGTGGGCGCGAGGAAGTTTGGACATTTTTAAACGCCACGTGCCTGATGTCACTGACCGCAAATCTTGGTGACGTCAAGACCACGATCTGTCACCCAGCAACCAGTACTCATGGCCGACTGGATGATGCTGATCGCAAGTTGATGGGAATCTCTGAGAACATGCTTCGCATCGCTGTTGGGCTAGAATCAGTCGATGATCTGATCGAGGATTGCGAGCGCGGCCTCGCCGCAATCGCCCGGTAATATTTTTGAATCAGCGGCCTGCCCTAAGAGCTGCAATCCGCTCCTCAAGCGGGGGGTGGGTCATGAAGAGACGTGTCATAGATTTACCTCCTGTACGGATTCCGAAAGCCATCATGGAATCGGGGAGCTCTGACGGTGTACCTTGCTCGGCTCTAAGTCGTTCTAATGCACCGATCATAGCGGCTCCCCCAGCCAGTCGTGCACCAGCCGCATCGGCCTTGAATTCGCGTTGGCGTGAGAACCAGAAAACTATTATAGAGGCGAGTACACCTAAGATAATCTCGGTAATGAAGGTAGTGATGTAAAAAGCAGGCCCGTGACCGCGCTCAGTCTTAAATACAGCCCGGTCAATGGTATGGCCAATGACCCGTGAGAAGAACATCACAAAGGTATTCACAACACCCTGGATCAGGGCCAGCGTGACCATGTCACCGTTAGCCACGTGACCAATCTCGTGGGCCATAACAGCACGCGCCTCATCCTTACTAAAGCGGTTTAAAAGGCCAGTACTGACCGCCACCAGCGCGTTGTTCCGATTCCAGCCTGTTGCAAACGCGTTGCTCGTTGGGCTCTGGAAAATTCCAACTTCCGGCATCCCAATACCAGCGTCGTTAGCCAGTTCAGCTACTGTATCAAGGAGCCATTTCTCGTCCGGATTTCTAGGCTGCGCAATGACCTGTGTTCTTGTTCCCATTTTCGCCATGGTCTTGGAGAGAAGCAGACTAACGACGCTCCCGGCCATACCAAAAACAAAACAGAACACCAGTAGGCTCGAGAGGTTTAAATCCACACCGTTTGAAGCGAGATATCCTTCAAAGCCGAGCAGACTGAGTGTGATGCTCGCAACAATTACAATGGCGAGGTTGGTTAAGAGGAATAATCCTATTCGTAGCATATAGACCTCTGTTGAGGGTGGCTTTTCACACAAGTAAGATATTGGTTTTGGCGAAGAGTTCAAGTTATGGGTACACAAAAGAAAGTAAAAAAATCGGACGCGGAATGGAGAACTGACCTATCTGACGAGTCGTACCGTGTTACACGGGAAAAGGGAACGGAACGCCCTTTTGAAAATGCCTATCATGATCTGAAGACGCCCGCTGTATATCACTGTATCTGCTGCGGTACCCCGTTGTTTGACTCCGATCACAAATTCGACTCAGGTACTGGATGGCCGAGTTTCTTTCAACCAGTATCCGGCGCAGCGATTGAGGAGCACGACGACCGGTCTATTTTCTTCATGCCACGAACTGAAGTTACATGTAGCGTGTGTGATGCACACTTGGGCCACGTTTTCAATGACGGACCGATGCCGACCGGACTTCGTTACTGCATCAATTCAGCGAGCCTACAGTTGGAATCAAAAGACTAGATTTTAAACGGTTCACGCGGTGCGATGAGTCTCCAGCCTGGGCCAGATGCTTTGATCTTAAAGGTGGTATTTACGGCCTCTAGCTCTTGAAAGCGCGTTAAAGAAATTAGAACCCACTGCCCTTCGGTCGGCGCCTGCTCTCTCGTAATCGCGCCGCGATAAAACGAGAAGCTTGGCATACGTATTCCCTGTGATACGACATCAGCCCCTGCCTTTCTCGCAATCAACGCTGCCTCTTTCAGTGGCCGCTGTCTCGCTTCCGATATGAGTGGGAGAACGATGAACGCAATACAGGCTAGTTGGACGCATCCGAGCGTTATCAATCGTTGACTGAGCTGCCACTTCGGGACCAGCAACGCGGTTAGGCTCAAAAGTAACAAGCCCAGACTAGTAACTGCCAATGGTATCCGCCATTCGATCATTAACTGAAGCAACATTGTTAGCTGCTCCTGATCCCGGAGGTGGTTTGGTTCCGGTAACAGGTGATGGAGCAGACCAAACCCGAGTATTGATAAAGGAACAAACAAACCGGGTAATGCCCAAAGTCGAGAAACTAGGGTAGGCAAGACCCGGGCATAGAGCACGAACAACGGGGCGGTTGAATACAAGATATAGTGTGGCAGTTGAGTTCCTGATGATGACACCAAGATCACAACGATGGCTACCCAGATTAGCGCAAATCGGTTGATAGGACAGGCCCAGTATTCGCGGATTCGTATCAGAACCGCTATCACTAGCCCGCAGTAGGGCAACAAAACTAACGGCATCACCAATAAATAGTACAGCGGATGGCCGCCATGACCATGGAGGTTCCCAGAGAATCGTTCCACGTTGTGCCGTAGAATGAAGCTCTCGAAGAAGGAATAGCCTTGCGCATCATAGACGCCAATCAACCAAGGTGTCAGGAGCGCAATCATTAAAGCCCAGCCCCCCCAAGATTTGATTGCATTCCAAAATAATGACCACTGATTGGAT
>MDTB01026483.1_pt1 | contig 16513 bp, 10 predicted proteins | sample 811161 | NCBI WGS metagenome assembly MDTB01 (sample SAMN05326650, study PRJNA326480) | marine metagenome | isolation source: seawater | place: Mediterranean Sea | collected 2009 | reverse complement strand
GCTACGCGTTCAGCAAAGCCAATCTTTGTGTTCAGGCCTGTTCCCACGGCTGTCCCGCCCAAAGCCAGGCAGTGAAGAGGTCGAAGAGCCGAATCAAGGCGCCGTATGCCTTCGTCAAGTTGGGCAACGTAACCAGAAAACTCTTGTTGCATTGTTATTGGTGTAGCGTCTTGTAAGTGCGTTCGTCCTATTTTTATTATTTCTGCATATTTGTTTGCCTTACTGTCTAAAGTCTCTCTTAGCTTTAATAACGAAGGCTTCAATTGATTTGAAATACCATCAACCGCCGCAATGTGCATAGCAGAAGGAAAAACATCATTTGAAGATTGGCTTCGGTTCACATGATCATTGGGATGTACGGGCGTTTTACTTCCCATTTCCCCGCCACTTAGCTCAATAGCCCGGTTAGAAATAACTTCGTTCACATTCATGTTGGTCTGAGTTCCGGAGCCTGTTTGCCATACCACAAGTGGAAAATGGTCGTCAAGCTTTCCCGCTATTACCTCATCTGCGGCATCACAAATTAGCTTAGCAATATTAGCATCTATATTTCCTAATTCGGCATTAACCAGGGCAGACCCTTTTTTTACAATACCAAGAGCCCTAATCATCTCTCTTGAAAACCGATCTTGTCCTATTCGGAAGTTTTGTAACGACCGCTGAGTCTGGGCCCCGAAATATTTTTCACCAGAAACTTTTATTTCGCCCACACTGTCTGATTCGGTACGCATTCTGATACTCATATCTCCTCCGTTTTTAAAACCAACTTTTCTAATTATTTAATTGCTCCGCATAACTTTGTAAGTCAGTTACTGCACGTTCAATGTCGGCTCCGTCTGTAACGTCAATAATAATTTCTTGCATTTTTTTTCGGACTTGCTGATACGAGGATATTGTAGGTTCAGACCTACTAAATTCTAAGAGTGAATATGCCGACTTATATTGGGGGTTTTCCCTAAAATAATCTGTCAGCCTGTCTGCTGTGCTACGACGAACTGGAAAATAGTTACTAGCTCTTACCCAACGCGCTTGTTGTTCCGGTTGAGTTAACCATTTTACAAATAACCACGAGGCTAATTCCTCACTCTGGCTTGCCTTACACAATGAAATACTTGCTCCGTATACATTTACCGTCGGTGAAGGGGTCGTATGGGGTAAATGTGTAACACTCCATCTAAAATCATACCCATCGCGAACAGCACTATCCACAAATGGGATGCCCGATGAAGACCCCAGCATAAACAGCACTTGGCCAGCAGCAAACTCCGCTTGATCTCCGTACTTTTCGCTTAAAAGTTCGACCGATCCATCAAAAGTCCATTTGCGAAGCCAACTTAATGACGAGCGCATTTCCATTGTGTCAAATGTGTATAGTTTATTTTCTAAATCGGCCAAATTGCCACCGCGCGAAAAAACCAATGAGGCTAAACGACTCGCGTCAGCTTCGATAAGAAATCCAAGGCTTCTTTTTTTTTCGACATTCCGGCTAAATGGTTTTTTCTTCGCAACACTACATAAAAAAGCAAATTCATCCCAAGTTCGGGGAGGTTGTTCATATCCTAATTCTTTCATCCAGTCGGCATTGTAGTAAAGAACCTCAATCGATCGATTTGGAGGAAATCCCGTTTGAATGCCATCAATGAGGTCCTGAGACAAAAAGGATTCTACATAATCGTCACGCTCGTCGGGCTTCAAACCCCATTTAGGAGAGGTCATATACGGAGTTATATCAACAATGCCGCCATCGCGGTAATAGGCTGTCGCCTGGTTCTGGTAGGCGACTGTGATATTCGGCAATACATCCGTCTGAATCCCTACCACCATTTTATTGTAAATGTCCTTATAGCTGCCGGCAAACTCACCCTTAACAAAAATATCGTAAGGGTTAGATTTGTTAAATTGCCTAATCATCTCTTGAAGTTCTTTTTCTCTTTCCCGAGTGTGTTGATACCAGTACACAACCTCTTGCCCTGCTGGATCAACGATTTCCAAATCAACAACTTGCGACTCGATGAACTTAGAATTCGGATCTCCGCACCCAGAAACTAAGACGACTAACAAAAGTCCTAATATCCTGCACTTCATAAATTTCACCCCTTCAAACCAGACATTGAAATACCTTCTGTAAATTCTTTTTGAATTAAAAAATAAACAAATAATACCGGCAGTGTCGCTAAAACAGCTCCTGCCATCTGTAAATGTATTTCTGCGCCAGCCTCACTAACAAATTGCTGAAGACCGACAGATATTGGTCTCCATTTTGATGAGTTGGTGACCAAAAGCGGCCACGCAAGTGAATTCCATGATCCGATAAATGTAAACATCGCCACAGTTAATAAGGGTGGTCGACATAAAGGCAAAATTATGCGAAACAAAAATCTCAGGTGACCAGCACCATCTATCCTAGCTGCCTCCCAAAGATCATTTGGAACACCACGCATGAACTGTCTTAAAAGAAAGATGCTGAAGGCACTCGTCAAAAATGGAACTGTAAGAGAAGGCCAGTTATTGAGCCAGAGTATAGATGTGTTCCTGTGCAACCACGTTATGGTAAGAAAATTCGGTACCATCGTAACGGTTTCAGGTATCATTAATGTTGCCAGAATAATGGCAAAAATTGTATCACGTCCACGAAATTGCATCCGGGCAAGAGGATATGCCGCCATCAAAGAAAAGGTCAAAGTCCCAAATACCTGAATAACAGCAATTACTAAAGAATTTTCGAAATACAAGCCGAAGTGCGCCTCGTTCCATGCACTTGCATAATTATTCCATTCAATTTTTTCAGGAATGAGTGCACGACGTATTGTCTCTCCTCGCGTCATGAATGAAGAAAACATCATCCATAAAAATGGAAATGTAGCAGAGATTGCACCTATCACAAGACATGTATACAAAATTAATTTTCTAAATAATGGAAGGATTTCACGTTCCATAAAAGACGCGCTTTCCCAGCAATCTATTCTGAAGAAGCGTTAAAAATACTATCACTATAAATAAAACCACGGCCATCGCAGAAGCATAACCCGCGTTATGAAATTCAAAAATCTGTTCAAATATTACTAAGCTTAAAACATCAACGCTATCCTTTGCACTCGGGTTTTTCAAAATATAAATGTGGTTAAACGCTTTGAAAGTACCTATAACAGCTACCATGGATAAAAAGAAAAGAGTCGGCGAAATAAGAGGAAGTGTAACATGACGAAATAACTGCCACGTATTAGCACCATCTATTTTGGCAGCTTCATAGTAGTGATTTGGAATAGCACTAAGACCTGCGAGTAATATTACAATATCGTATCCAACATAAACCCAAATATTGTATATAATGACAGAGACCAGTGCTAAACTTGGGAAAACCGTATCAAGCCATGCCGGGAGGCCCGTAAAACCAAGGCCCTCTAATAAAACCGAAACAACTGAACGACTTTCAGATAGCCATCTTTCACCTTCCAAACCGAGCAATTCCAAAAAGCCATTCGCAAATGAAAGCGGATGAGAACTAAAAATATTCCGGAAGACGACTGCAGTCGCTATTGCCGGCGTGATGTAGGGCAAGAAAAAAATAACTCTAAATACGCTCTTGCCACGCAAGCCATAAAATAGCAGATACGCCAAAAAAAGGGCTATCGATAATTGAAATGGTATCGTACCTAACGCATAAAAAAGCGTCACTTTAAAACCGTTATATAAACGATGGTCACCCGTCTCAATTAGGCCAAATAACCCGTAACTCAGTAATAGCCACATAGCAGGCAAATACAAAAAGTACGATGCTATTCTTAAAAAAACCGAACCACCCAAATTCAACTTTTTGCGAAACTGGGCAATTAAAAAAATTACGGCAATGGCAATAATAAAACCCGACAGATATAAAGGTTCACCTACGGCTTCGAGGTAATGTTGTAAACCAATAAACGCGTCTTGCTTTATACGCCAACTATGCAGACTAACGAAAAAAGCATACAAAATTGGAAATAATCCAAATCCTGTCAAAACAATTAGGGCTGGAGACAATAGCAACCATGCCATCAAATTGTCTTTTGTCTGATTATCCATGATTAGCGGCCGGTCTTCGTACAGAAAAAGGTAGGAAATAATATAGAAATAGTTACTTACAGAAACGATATGTTAGATACAGATAATTGTCAATGCAGAAACGTCAATAAATAGCCACGAACCTGTCTGATATACTTTTACATCAGGATTTTATGATAATTATTTTCGAAAATCGAATTCGATATAATCTCTTACTACTTAACTTCGTAAAATACTCTTATGCTATATCATTTTTCTTTTTCAATGGAATAAAACTTTCTTCAAGAGAGTAAACGAAGAGCATAAAAAAGAAAGTTCATTAAATTATTTTGGCTGCCCCCCTAGGAATCGAACCTAGAACCTCCTGAACCAGAATCAGGCGCACTGCCAGTTGTGCTAGAGGGCAAAAAAAATGGCGGAGAGAGAGGGATTCGAACCCTCGGTGCGGGTTACCCCGCACAACAGCTTAGCAGGCTGCCACCTTCGGCCACTCGGTCACCTCTCCTACATATTTTCGCTAACAAAATATTCTGGCGGAGGGCAGGGGATTCGAACCCCCAATCCTTTCGGACCCCGGTTTTCAAGACCGGTTGCTAACCACTCGCGTACCCTCCATTTTTGAGGCCTGGAATATAGACTGATCTCCATTCCTGTCAAGTGCGCAACGAATAAGAATGCAAACCCCTTATTCATCTACACTTTCGCCATTATTTGCTTCTTTATCATCGTCTGTGATGCTTTCAGGGTCTTCTTCTTGTTTCGGCAACGGCGTCATATCAATAACACGATCCCCATCCCCTATATTAATCACCCTAACACCCTGAGTATTTCGACCAACTGTTGAAATACCGTTTACCGCCGTTCGTATCAATACGCCTTTCTGAGTAACAATCATGACCTCATCATCTTCAAAGACCTCTTTGCATGCAACCGTTGAACCATTACGCACAGACGTCTTTATGTCTATTACTCCAACACCGCCACGATGTTTGCTTGGATATTCCGACTCATTGGTTCTCTTACCGTATCCGTTTTCACAGAGTGTTAACAGTTGACCCCCACCAGGGCTTACAACAACCATGCTAACAACTTCATCATCATCCTTCAAAGAAATACCCTTTACGCCAGTGGATACGCGTCCCATTTTGCGAACTTCTTTTTCGGCAAAGCGCATGGTCCGACCTCTACGAGTTGCAAGAACAATGTCTTGCCCTTCTTGAATGATAGCTGCACCTATTAGATCATCTTCTTCTTGTATCTTTAACGCGATTATGCCATCACGACGTATATTTCCATAGGCAGACAAAACACTTTTTTTCACGATACCTTTTCGCGTCGCTGTGAACAGATATTGATCTTGACTAAATTCCGTTACTGCTACAATAGCACAAATTTGGTCTTCGGGTTCAATCTTTAAAACATTAACTAAGGGGCGTCCGCGAGCCGTACGTTCACCTTCCGGTATTCTGTAAACCTTCAACCAATGACACTTGCCATTCGAAGTAAGAAACATAAGATAGGCATGAGTAGATGCAACAAAGAGGTGTTGAACAAAATCCTCATCTTTTGTCTTCATCGAGGTAACACCTCTGCCTCCCCGGTTTTGAACCCGATATGCCCTTGGTGACATTCGCTTTATATATCCTTCATGCGATATGGTGACTACCATATCTTCCTCTGCGATTAGGTCTTCTATATCAAATTCCTCCGCAGCATAGACAATTTCTGTTCTTCGGTCATCGCCAAAACGCTCAACCATTTCGTCCAGATCTTGTTTTATTATATTCATCTGGCGAGATCGGTTTTCTAATATGTCTTTATAATCCGCTATTGCTTTTTCCAAATCACCAAACTCTGTATCGATTTTTTCACGTTCTAATCCTGTTAAACGCTGTAGCGGCATTGTCAAAATCGATTGTGCCTGTATTTCGCTCAAAACTTGTCCAGCTAAACCACTTATTCGGGAGAGATCGGCTATTTCTTCGTCTGACAATTCCAGAGAAGCTCCTTCTATGAGACGCTTCTTCGCTGTTTCGGGATTAGCAGATGATCGAATAGTTTCAATAACCCAGTCAATATGGTCCAATGCAAAGCGCATACCGGCCAGTATATGCGCGCGCGCTTCCGCTTTCTGTAAGTCGAAGCGAGTACGCCGCATTATTACTTCATGGCGATGATCGATATAATGCTGCAACATCTGTTTAAGATTAAGTAACTCAGGACGGCCGTTTACAATGGCCAACATCATCACGCCGTAGGTGCTTTGTAGCATGCTGTGTTGAAATAACTGGTTCAACACAACCTCTGCTTGCGCATCACGTTTTACCTCAAATACAATCCGCATACCTTTTCGACCCGATTCGTCTCTGATATTTGATAAACCATCAATTGTTTTATCACGAACTAAATCTGCGATCTTCTGTAAGAGAGTCGATTTGTTTACCAGGAATGGGATTTCAGTAACAACAATCTGCTCACGCCCATTTTTTAATTCTTCAACATCCGCTCGTGCCCTAACATGAACAATACCCCGTCCGGTTCGATATGCCTGTTGCACACCGCTCATACCATAAATTACGCCGCCAGTTGGAAAATCTGGTGCTTTAATATGCTCGGTTAGGTCGGAGATTTCGGAATCAGGATTTTCAATGAGGACTTTCAACCCCTCCACGATTTCGCAAATATTGTGTGGCGGAATCTTTGTCGCCATCCCAACAGCTATTCCCATAGATCCATTGCAAATAAGATTAGGAAACTTTGACGGCAATACGACAGGCTCTGTCTGAGTATCGTCGTAGTTACTCATATACTCGACTGTATCTTTTTCAAGGTCGCCGAGCATTTCTGTCGCTGCATAGCTCATACGTGCTTCCGTATAACGCATTGCGGCTGGCGGATAACCGTCAATCGACCCGAAGTTACCTTGACCATCAACAAGGGGGTAACGCATCCTAAATGATTGGGCCATGTGAACAAGCGTAGGATATACTATGGCCTCTCCATGGGGATGGTAGTTACCTGAGGTGTCTCCCGCTATTTTAGCACACTTTCTGTATCCGCGGTTTGGAGCCAAGTTCAAGTCGTCCATTGCAACGAGTATTCTACGTTGCGATGGTTTAAGCCCATCACGGACATCAGGTAAAGCACGCGCCATAATGACGCTCATCGAGTAATCAAGAAAGGACGTTTTTAGTTCATCCTCAATTTTTACAGGAACTATACGAGTTTCTTGTTCTTCGGATTCTTCCGACATAATTTTAATTCTTTTCTATGTTAGTGAACCTATTTTTTTAAGCACCATGAAAATCTAAGTTTTTTACATCTAAAGCGTGTGTTTCTATGAATTCCCTCCGAGGCTCAACTTGTTCACCCATGAGAAGTGTAAACAATTGTTCAGCCTCAACGGCATCATCGAGCGTCACTTTCAACAATGTCCTAGTGTCTGGATCCATTGTTGTCTCCCAAAGTTGTTCGGGGTTCATTTCACCTAAACCCTTAAATCGTGAAATCTGCACGCCTCTGCCCTCCCCATCGCTACTCATTTCGGCGAGATGATCATCGCGCTCTTTTTCGGTAAAAGCCCACCTTTCTTGTTTGCCTTTTTTTACTAGAAAAAGAGGTGGTTGCGCTAAGTATAAATTGCCTTTTAGTACTAATTCTCGCATATAGCGAAAAAAGAACGTCATGATTAGAATCCGAATATGGCTACCGTCAACATCAGCATCGGCCATTATTATTACTTTTCCATAACGTAGCTTTTCAAAATCATATTCCTCACCTAAGCTCGTACCCAGAGCTGTAATAAGCGGTAGTAATTTATCGTTTCCAATTACTCGATCTATTCGCGCTTTTTCAACGTTCAGCGGCTTGCCAAACATAGGAAGAACTGCTTGAAAACTTTGATCTCTTGCCATAGCGGCAGAGCCGCCTGCCGAATCTCCCTCAACTAGAAATATTTCTGTTCTTTCTGGGTCACGGATCGAACAATCTGCAAGCTTACCGGGCAGGGATGCTCCATCAAGTAAACCTTTCCTTCGGGTTAGCTCTCTTGCCTTTCGAGCAGCTTCACGAGCACGTCCTGCTTCGACAATTTTGTCAATTACTCGCTTAGCTACATCCGGATTCTCTTCTAAATACTGCGCTAAGGTTTCTGTTGTAAATGAATCAACAATGCCTTGTACTTCGCTATTTCCAAGCTTGCCCTTTGTTTGACCTTCAAACTGCGGTTCGGAAACCTTCACGCTAACGATGGCGGTTAAGCCTTCTCTGGTATCTTCGCCTGAAACTTTAAATTTAACATTTTTTAGAAGACTATTTCTGTTCGCATAAGCATTGATCGATCTGGTTAGTGCCGTACGAAATCCCGAAAGATGTGTGCCGCCCTCGCCTGTTCGTATATTGTTAGCATATGTGAATATCGTTTCTTGATAACCATCGTTATATTGCATTGAAATTTCTACAGCGACACCATCCTTTGTTCCTTGCAAATATATCGGATCAGGGTGTAACACCGTGCGACCGGTATTAATAAAACGAACAAATTCTTCTACGCCGCCTTCGTAATGAAATTCATCGTGTTGGTCTGTTCGTTCATCACTGATGTGAATAGCTAGGCCCTTCGTTAGAAACGCTAATTCTCGAAGACGGTGTGAGGTAAGTTCATAATCGAATTCTACTGAGTCAAAAATCTCATGGTCTGGTTTAAACCACGTAATCGTTCCCGTTTCTTCTGTTTCTCCAGTAACTTCTAATTCTGTCTTTGTTATCCCACGTTCGAAGCGTTGTTTAAATACCTTACCTTTTTGCCAGACCTCTACACTACACCACTCAGAGAGTGCATTAACAACCGATGCTCCGACTCCATGCAGTCCACCTGAAACCTGATACGCCTTGTGGTCAAATTTTCCACCGGCGTGTAACATCGACATCACTACTTCAACGCCTGATTTTTTTTCTCCGGGGTGGAAATCAGTTGGAATACCGTGCCCATCGTCTTTTATCCAAATGCTTCCGTCTTTTTTTATGATCACATCAATTCGGTCACAACGACCTGCCATGGCCTCATCGACACTATTGTTCACAATCTCCTTGATTAATTCGTGTAGCCCGTTTGTGCCTGTGTCACCAATGTACATCGCCGGTCGTTTACGGACACCCTCTAAGCCCTTCAGAACCTGTATCGCGTCTGCGCCGTAGTCCGTTTCGTCTGCCCCTGACTCCGTCATGTAGCCTCTCCCTGCACTTTTTTATGTTGCCGGTTGATCAAGCGTAATTCGCGTATGTTTTCGCTTCCAATCTTATGATTTATTCTTTTCACAATATCCATACTCATAAATTTAAGTTGAGTGCGCCAAACCGCTGATGGCACGGCGACCTCTAAAATTCCGTCCTTTACTCGAATCGGTTCAGCATATTGAGCGAGAGAAGGTCCCACCACGGTATTCCAAACAAGTAAAGCGTTACATTCAACAATTTTTTCACTTATACCTAGATCACAAACGACCTCATCAAGCAGTGCGCCTAAGGGCGTAATGTGCGTATGAGATTGGCTAATAGTGCTAACCCGTTTACTGAGCAAAACAGATTTTCTCAAACGAATTCAATCGCTCTAGTCCTAGTTCGCGAGGAGTCGTAGTAATTACTTGGTCAAATTCAGTTATAGTCTCCAAAAGAAGATTTATTCGTCTAGTATCCAATTCTGAAAACACATCGTCCAACAAAAGAACAGGCTGTTGTTTGCATTGTTTTTCTATATATCGACTTTCGGCTAGTTTCCATGCGATCAAAGCAGTTTTAAGTTGTCCTTCGGAAGCAAAATCATCTGCTGTTTTTCCATTTATTTCGAACGAGACATTGTCTTTGTGCGGCCCCGCGATAGTGTATCCTATGCTTAATTCTTTTTTCCGATTTTGGACAAGCTGTTCAAACAAATCATTCGTTAACGAAGTGATGTCGTTGTTCTTCGGGCCGTTGTATTTAACGCCAGCATTCTCACCTTCTGGTGAAAATCGGTTGTAAAACTCAATAAAGTCCGCCTGCATGGATTCTACCGCGCGAAGCCGTCCAAGTCGTATCAATGCCCCAAATTCTGCAATCTGCTCATCCCATGGAGCGATCTCATGGGAAAATTGTGAACTTATAAATACTTTTTTCGAATCACGGAGCATTTTATTACGTTGGGAAAGAACTCTTCGATATTTTTGTAATTCCTTTAAGTATGCAGGACGAGCCTGGGATATTAAAATGTCTAAGAGACGCCTCCTTTTGGTAGGAAAACGCAAAACCAAGGAAACATCTTCGGGAGAAAAATGAACTGTCCTAAATTCACCAACTAAATCGGAGACTTTAGACAATAATTCTTCCTCTATAAAAACCTTTTTCCCTCCTATTTTTTCATAAAAAACGCGAATATTTTTTTTTGAACCATTCCTAATAAAAACCCCTCGAATATCAAAAAAAGACCCCGCATGCGGAATGGCTTGGCTGTCCCTTGCACCGCGTATGGATTTCCCAATGGATAGAAAGGAAATCGCTTCTAATATGTTACTTTTTCCCTTACCATTTTCCCCATAAATCAGTGACCTGTGCGAAGAAAAACTTAAATTTTGTTTTTCAAGGTTTCGGAATGGGCGAAGGCTCAGTTCGCTCAATTGCACACGTGTTTTTACCTCATCCCGTAGGCCGAAGAGGCATTAGTAGGCAGAAATATTCTTCAACTCCATCATTATCAATGTGAGATTTAACTATTGCTGCGGTTACAGCGTCACTCAGCTTGAATACTATATTCGATGTATCGATTTTTCGAATAATCTCCATTAAAAATTGGGCATTATAACCAATATCAAGCTTTTCTTCATTATAAATTGCGGGTATTACTTCTCGTGCTTCTCCGCCTATTTCAGGACTTGCCGTAGATAGCTCTATCGTTGAATCCTCTAGTTTCAGTCGAACTTGTCTTGTATACGCACTAGCTAAAATGGATACTCGTTTTACTGCTGCATGTAGCAAGGTGCTATCGACACACAATTCTATTTCATTAGTTTTGGGTAAAACTTGAGTATAGTCTACGTATGGACCCTCTATCAAACGAGACGATAAATATGTGTTTTCTGTTTTAAACAAAACCTGGGTTTTTCCCAACGTAATTTCTGCTGATTCTTGAGAATCAGAAATAATTTTTGAAATTTTGTTTAGTGCCTGCGGTGGAATGATTACGCTTGCTTCATCATGGCCATCCAAATCCAAATCTATAAACTTGCGATAACAGGCTAACCTTGAACCATCTGTGGACACCATCTCCATCTTTTTTGCTTCGATTTTCCAGTATACACCATTTAAGACCGGTCGAGTATCATCTTTGGACACAGCAAACGCCGTTTTATTGATCATTTCTAAAAATTTAGAAGAATTTAGGGGCGTATTTTCTTGTAAAGAAAGCGTCAATCCATCAATTTTTGTCGGTGTCTTAGGAAATTCATCTGTTGGCATCCCGGACAAATTATACACGCCTTCACCATTTTTTGAATCTCCCAAGTTGCCAAATAATTGTAGACGATCGTTGTCAACTATTATGCTCAAGTTTGTCTCCGGCCACTCTCGAGCTATGTCGGCAAAAGTTCTGGCGGGAACAGTAATTGATCCGGTAGTTTCAACTTTAGCTGGAATAAATGTTGTAACTGATAAATCCAAATCTGTTGCAGACAAATACAAACCATCTTCACTTGCAATCATGCAAAGATTAGATAAAACGGGAAGAGCAGGTTTTGATGGAACGACATCTAAAACTGTCTCTATGCCTTTCCATAGGTCATTTCGAGATATTGTAATTTTCATGGTTTATTATTCTCAAAAAGTTAGTGAAAAATATCACTCCTTACCCCCATTAACGTAACAATATGGAGAGAATGGGTCAATCTCTTTAATATAATGAACGGGCGCAGGCTCTTGATTTTGAAACAAAATTACTAACTCTAGTTTCCAACAAAAGTATTATAATTAGGTATTTAAAAAAATATATTTTATTTTAAAATAGTAATTGTTATATCGTTTGTATTGTTGATAACTTTTTTTGTTTTTAAAAACCTACTTAAGAAAAGATAAAACAGTAGTATAGTTTCATATACATCTAAATTTATGTTGTTGAAAACATTGTTAAATTGTGGTTCATATGTTGATCACAATTTTGTTTTTTGAATGTGTCCTTATTTCTCAATATTCCTAACACTACAAAAGCGTTGGTTGTGGAAAGTTATTAACTGACAATCTGGCACAGGCATTATGGTCCGCTATGACTATCTTTTATTTCTTTCAGCAACCTATCGATAGTTAATTTGAAGGAATTATCGAGAGACCGTTTTTTCTCTACTGAGTTAATTGCATGCACAATTGTACTATGATCCCGATTTCCAAACTTAATACCTATGAACTTAAGTGGGAATTTGGTTAATTGTTTGATCAAGTATATTGCAATGTGACGGGCTTGAGTAACATCCTGTTTACGACTTCTGCTTATCATAATATCGAAAGGCACATCAAAATGGTTAGAAACGTGTTTTTGAATTGATTCTATAGTCAATTCTGATGTAACTCCGGCACCTCGTTCTTTTACAACAAATTTAGCTGCTTCGATAGAAAGTTCGCTTTTCTGAACAGAGCAATGAGCTAATAAATGGATCAATGCACCTTCCAAATCGCGGATATTCGAGCTAACAAAATTTCCTATATATGATGCAACTTCATGAGGAAGAGTAACCCCATTGATTTCTGCTTTTTGTCGTAAAATTGCTATTCTTGTTTCGAGATCAGGAGGTTCAATAGGGGTAATTAGACCCCATTGAAAACGCGATAAAAGTCTGTCTTCTAATCCAGCCAGTTTTTCAGGTGGACTATCACAAGTCATGACAATTTGTTTGCCACTTTGGTGGAGTTCATTGAAAGTGTGGAAGAATTCTATTTGTGTATGTTCGCCGCGCATGAAAAGAAACTGGATATCGTCTATGAGAAGAAGGTCTGCCGATCTGTAGAGACGACGAAACTCCGCTGTATTTTTGTTTTTAAGAGAATCGATGAAATCGCTCATAAATTTTTCGGAAGGCACGCAAACAACATTTTGTTCTGGTTTTTGTGAGTATGCAAAATTTCCGATAGCATGAAGCAAATGTGTTTTGCCAAGCCCGACCCCACCAAAGATAAATAGAGGATTGAACTGAGCGTTGCTCGGTGACTGTGCAACGGCATGAGCTGCAGCTTGTGCGAATTGATTCCCTTCTCCTATCACGAAGGCATCGAAGGTATAAACGGAGTTGAGAGTTTTTGGAAGAGCTTGTTTGTAATTAACGGAACCTGTTTGTAGGGGTAACATAGTTTGTTCTGAATTTTCATACGCTTCAGAGGCCGGCAAGCGAACGGGATTTAAACGGGGCCCGTCTTCACTATGGACTTCAAAAGTTATAACAGGATTTGTGTGTGTTTCCTCGAAAACCACTTCTTGGATGATTTTGAGATAATGTCTTTCTAGCCAATCTGCCGAGACCATACTCGGAACTGTTATAACGAGGTTTTCTTTATTAAATTCAGAAATACGTGTCGGCTGAAGCCAGGTTGTAAAGCTTTTTCTGTTGACTTTAAGATCAAGAGCTAACAGGCACTTTGCCCAAATTTCTTTCTTGTCTTTGCTTAATGAATCCATGATTATTATTCTCAGTTTGAAATAGGGAGCGCTGAAACTAAGAAAAACTCTTCTCGGGCGTCAAGAATTATCTGAGCAACAAAGATTGACAGATCTTCTTCCTTTGAGTAAATTAGTAAATTCTGTTTTGTACATTTTTTATTAAGAAGAGGGGCCCTTAAGAGTGAAACGCACTTTTCAGCCTAGCAACAGAAAGCGTCGAAACAAACATGGTTTTCGTAAAAGAATGAGTACCGCTTCTGGGCGAGCTATTCTTAACCGTCGTCGAAGAAGAGGGCGTAAGCGTTTGGCGGTTTAGAGAAGGTTTATTTTGGGCTGGATTAAACAGCCGAACCTTTGGATTCGTCGCGGGAAAGAGCCGCGTGGATTGATCGTTGTGGTTCGTAAGAAACTCGGAAATGCTGTTGTTCGTAATCGGCTTAGGCGGCGATTGAGGGCGGTTATGCGTTTAGCCGATAGAAACTGTTGTAAGAGTATCGTTATCTTGTGCCAGCCATCCGCTGTAAATGCCCCATTCTCAGAGTTAGAGCGAGAATTTACAAAATTGATGTATTGTCTCGAAAAACAATGAAATATTTTTTAATCGCGGTAGTCGTTTTCTATCGATTTTTAATTTCTCCATTAATTGGCCCGACGTGCCGTTTTCAGCCGACATGTTCGCAATACGCGATTGAAGCTCTAAGAAAAAGAGGAACACTTGAGGCCAGTCGACTAATAGTTCGGCGCTTATTCCGTTGTCACCCATGGGGTGGTTCGGGATCGGATCCTGTTCCATAATGCAGGTCGTCGACCATTATTCTTACCCAAAACGAAATTTTTTGATAATCAAATATGAATGATAGACGAACGCTCCTTGGATTTTTGCTAATCGGTCTCATTTTTGTGCTTGCCCCCTATTATTACGAGTGGATGGGTATTAGCCCCAAACCTTCGGATCCTATTTTCGAGGAACAAGTTCCCGAATTACAGGAGCAAGAAGAAATGAGACGCTCTCCAGAAGAATCGCCTCGCCCATTAGAAGTTCTCAAAGAAGCAGGTAGTGCCAAAGCGCTTGAACGTAGCAGCAAAGGCCCGAATAAAGCGTTGTTTGTGTCAAAGATTATTAAAGTAGAAACGCCATTATACCGGTTGGAGTTTGATAGCAAGGGTGGCTTGTTAGTTTCAGCTAATTTGAAAAAATATTCTTTGGTCGATGGCCAGCCTGTTCAACTTGTTAATGTAAATAGCCGGGCTCTGGGTCTTTCTCTGCGCCACACGAATGGGTATATAGAGCGTTTGTCGGACATAGAGTTCAAACCTGACCGTGACCGCCTCGAGGTGTATTCAGGCAATGAATCTGTCGTATTGAGCGCAGACCTTGGTGATGGTAGGTTTGTGGCAAAAGAATTAACGTTTTACGCGGATAGTTATGGGTTTGATTGTGTTTTGAAGTATCGTGGGTTTAGTGAGGATGTTGATGCTGAATTGTCTTGGGAGGGTGGTATACCTTTTACGGAGGAATTAATTGAGTATGACTTACCAGAGATGGGTGCCCTTGCGTCATTCAATGGCGAAAGAATTGAAGTAAAGGTTGAGGAAGGCGAGTCCTCGTCTTGGAGCGATCAGGGCTATCTACAGTGGTTAGGGATAAGGAGTAAATATTTTTTGGCTGCTGTAATACCCGAAGATGTTAATAAAAAACGATATGGCGGCGAAATAAATGGGCAACGCACAGGTCGTGGATCGATTCCTAATTATGGATTTAGCCTATCGCAACAGCTAAGTCGGGATGGATCATGGGGAACCAGGGTGTATTTAGGACCGCTGGATTATGACAATCTGATACGTGAAAATAGTGGGCTAGAACAGGCCATAGACTTTGGTTGGCCTGTGATTAAGACGATAAGTAAGTTTATCTTAATTGTTTTCAAGGAAACCTACAATTATGTGCCGAACTATGGTTGGATAATTGTTTTATTTGCTTTGGTGTTAAAAATTCTGACCTATCCTCTTACTTTGAAGTCGTATCAATCTATGGCTAAAATGCAGGAAATTGCGCCTAAAATTAATGCACTTAAAGAAAAATATAAAAACGACCAGCAAAGATTAAGTCAAGAAACAATGAAAATGTACAAAGAGGAAGGTGCAAATCCGTTAGGCGGCTGTCTCCCTATGGTTTTGCAGATGCCTATCTTTTTTGCTCTGTATCAAATTTTTAGTAAGACTATCGAGCTCAGACAATCACCATTCGCTCTTTGGATAACGGATTTGTCCGTCCCTGATGTTGTAGACGTTGGTGGTTTACCTTTGCGCATCCTCCCTTTACTTATGGCACTGTCGATGTTTGTTCAGCAGAAGATGACTATGAAGGACCCCAAACAGGCGGCCCTCGTGTATATTATGCCTTTAGTCTTGATCTTTTTCTTTTGGTCTATGTCCTCCGGTCTAGTCTTGTATTGGACTCTTTTCAATGTTTTTTCAATAGTACAACAGCACTTTACGGGTAAGGGTGGTTCAGTTTCGGGGTGATCGGTTCTGCTGCTTTCTAGGGGCTGGAGAATTAAAATGCAGGAAACCATAGTGGCTGCTGCAACGGCAACTGGCGAAGGTGGAATCGGTATCGTCCGGCTTAGTGGCAGCAAGGCTGTTTCCGTTGCAGGAAAGTGTTTTGTTTCGGGTAGACCAGTTGGCGCGCGGCCTCGCGTGGCCGAGCTTGGTAAGGTCGTAGTGGGTGGTGAAGTTCTAGACGAGGCTATCGCATTAGTTTTTCCTCGGCCCAATTCTTATACAGGTGAGGACGTGGTCGAG
>MDTB01021359.1_pt1 | contig 16514 bp, 12 predicted proteins | sample 811161 | NCBI WGS metagenome assembly MDTB01 (sample SAMN05326650, study PRJNA326480) | marine metagenome | isolation source: seawater | place: Mediterranean Sea | collected 2009 | reverse complement strand
CTTAGATGACTTATATGAAAAAAAACGAGAACATGACCTTAGAAAATTAGAAGTATTTAATAAAATACTTAATCGTATTCATCATAAAATTAAACTAACTAGTCGACAAAAATTAGATGAACAGTATTGTTGGTTTGTAGTTCCTGAAACAATGCTTGGTGTACCAAAATATGATCAAGGTGCTTGTATAGCTTATATACTAGATAAATTAAAAACTAATGGATTTGTATGTCGTTATCTACATCCTAATGTTTTGTTTATTTCATGGAAACATTGGATACCAACTTATGTGCGTACAGAATTGAAAAAAAAAACTGGGATGAATATAAATGGTTTTGGTAAAATTATTAAAGAAGAACCTAAGCAATCATCACAAACAATAAGCAAGTCTCTTTTAGTTAATAAATCTTCTACTAAAAAAGATGAATTTAAACCAATTAATGATTATGTTCCGGAAAATATTGTATATAATCCTAAATTATTAGAACGATTAAAATCAAAAACAGAAGGACCATTTAAGTTAAATAGGTAGTGCATACCAAGTTATTATAATTTTGAACATATATATATATATATATCTTCAAAATTATTTGTATAGTTTAAACTAGAATCATATATTTGTAACTTTGCCGATTTATATATATTTTTATTATTATCACATTTTATAATATAATGTTCCACACTAATATTACATTTTAAGTTTAATAAATGTTTTATTTTATTATAAGAATAGGTAGTTATAAATATAAATATACCACTCCTTTTTAAAACGCGAGTACACTCTTTTAACATATTTTGTATAGTAGAATGTTTTATAGTAGGATCTAAATATAACATACAATCGAATAAACTTTTATCAAAAACAACATCATATATATTATCTAAATATGGCATATTTAATACATCACCTATATCCCATTGTTGACTTGTTCTATATTTATTTTTGCTTTGCATTTCATAAATAACTATCTCAGATATATCAATATTTGTTTGTTCTATATAGCCCATATCATATAATTTACTACTAAAATCAGAATTGCCACATCCAACAAATAAAATTTTATCATTTTTATTAAAAAATTTTAAAATAGTTGGATTTAAATTTTCAAAATTTAATATCCAATCAGAAGTAATATTTAATAATTTATCTTGTTTAAATTTATTATTCCAATAGTTTTTATCTAATAATTCATACTTATGTTTCATTATATTAGTAAAATAATTTATTACAAAATTTCAAAAACATTTATATTATATATATATAATATGCGTAAAATATTAGAAGAATATAAAAAGAAACATAATTTAATTAATTATAAATTATTAACATCTGGAGATACTGATTTTTTAATACCAGATTTAGAAGAAATATGTATGAATAATTTAAATATTAAATATAAATTATATACAGTAGATTCAGAAACTAAATTAGTAAAGTTAATTATAAGAAACATTAATGAATTATTAAAGGAAAAAAAACAGTGTTATGGAATCCCGCCTCATACAGATAAGTGGTGCAATGATAACTGCAATCATAACCCGCCACTCTGCCCAGCTAGTTACTGTGATTGTACAGGAGGCAGCGGTCCTTCACCATCACCTAAACCATCACCTACACCAAAACCATCACCCACAGTAATATATTGTGAAAGTTCTAATATAACAGAAGAACAATGCCTTTCTTCAAGTACAAAATGCAAATCACCTTTATTTACTGAGTATAGTGCAAGTGGAGATACACACACTAATTGTAATTGGGATGTTAAGAATAATAATTGTTGCTGTAAAGATAAATCACAAAATAATCTTTGTCCTACACCTTCTCCTACGCCTGTATCAGATGATATATGGTTAAGTTCATATACTGCGTCTCAAAATGAAGATACAGGAGCTGCTTGGGGTCCCCTTCCAGAAGGCTGGTGGAAGATTAATGGTAATAAATTAGCTGCAAATAATTGTGGTCAACTTATGAAAGGAGGTTTTGATACTATAAATGCTGGTAATTTTGGTGATACTACAGATAATACACCACCTAGATATTGTCACGGATTAGATGGTATAGAAGAACCTAAACGAAAGTTTATGGTATTTGGAGGAGCTGGGACTACACATCCATGTCCTAGTAAAGATAAAATTAATGAATTTTCTAATAAAATAAATAAATTTTATAATGAGGTTGTGTTTGGATATACTGGTATAGATTTTGATATGGAAGGTACTTGTTCAAATATAGGAAAAATTAGTGAATTATTAGAATATAGTAAAAGTATAAATTTAGAAACTCAAGTAACATATTACACTTTTGATGTTGGTCGACAACCTCCTAATTTTAGTTCGTTTGAAAATATAGATTATCTAGCTCCTATGATGTATGGTAATAATACTGATTTTACTTCTGATGGATGGGTTGGTTGGTGTCAAGGTGGTCCTTTAAGATCAGCTATAACTTCTGCTATAAATACATGTAAAAAGCATGATTGTAAAGTAGTATTAATAGTACCATATCGTAGTTTAAATCAAACGGCACAATTAAATTGTGCAAAAGAATATTTAAATAAAATAGGAGCAAAAGGATATATTGCTGGTGTAACTTTATTTCAACAAGTAGAGTGGCCTTTATGTTGGAAACCTGAACCTGAAACATCATATATGAATTATAAAATATACGAAGATATTACAAAGTGTAAATGTAAGACAATCACGAATAATAATAAATGTTTTAACGCAGATGAATTAAAAACTTGGCGTAATATGGTAAAAGAATTAATTTAAATTAATTTATGATTATATATAATGCTAAATAATAGAAAATCTTTTTGGGGAAATTGCAAAAAAAACTACCGGAAAATTTGAAATTATTATTCCCAAATACAAATTAGTTTATATTATTTAAGACAACTAACCTATCTTGAAATAATTTTATAAACATAAAAAATTCAAATATTATTTGTTGTGATATGATATTAATATTATTTTTTTCTAGTTCTACTTTTTGCTTATCATTTTCTGATACATTTTGATATAAAAATTTCCAGTTATTTATATTTATACTTGATTTAGCATATAAGTGATCTCTTTCGTTAGTATTAATAATTTTCCCTCCATTATTTATAAATTCTTTATAGGTGATATAACCTTTAATTTTATTCCACTGATGGAGGCTGCCGTGATTAGAACAAAATCCCTTTTGTTTAACTTGATTTGTTGTATTATATCCAAAAGGTAGTCTATCAATTTCAATTGGATATGACTCTAATTTATCAACTACTAAATATGATTTATTAGGAGGAAATATATTATTTACATCACACTTATCTATACATTCTAATCCATGGCGAATAAATATTTCATTTCTATTTTTGTAAAAATAACATAATGTAGGTCGTATATTATTATAAAATGTTTCTATTTCTTGATTTTGATTTTTATTAAAATTATCATATAATTTGTAATATCTATTATCAACCCAATCTTTATAATTATTATAACGACGAAGCTCTATTCTATCACATTTTACTAATAACTTATTTTCATCTGGTGGGTTAGAGTGTGTATATGTTTCATCTAACAAATTAGGAAAATAATTTATTAAGTCCTTATCATGATCTTCTTGTGAAAATCCATTACATTTTAAAAAATTATGTAAAAGCAATGAAGCAATTGCTTTTTCATTTATTTTATTATTATTCAATATATAATAAATATAACATGCTGATAGAGAATGAAAAAACCCATGTTCTATATCATTAAAATAATTATTATAAAAATTTAAGTTTAAATTTTTATTTGGTATTAAAAACTTATTAATATTTCCTTTATGATGATGTAAATTTGAATTAGAACATCTTGAACATATTAGATCTGTCATTTTATTTAAAAATAAATCCATAATAAATTATAATTAGAAAATTATAATTTGTCTTATTTTAAAGTTTCAAAGGTGTAAAATTTTGCGTTATCATAAATCTATACTTTTATTAGAATTATTAGATAAACAAACACTATTAGGAAGCCGACCTAAAATGATGCGGGGTACTCCTGCTTATGGTTCAAGAATAACACCATGGGACCCAAAAGCTATAAGAATGGATACGTTTTTATAGCTTATATGTAGACGATAGTAATATGATTTAATTTATAATCCTAGATATTTTTAATTTATGATTATATATATATATATATATATATAACCTTGATAAATTGTAGGGGGTAATTAAATTAAATTCTCTATAAAAATCATTGTCTAAGTAAAATTCACTTTTTTCATCATTTTTTGAAACCCTCTGAAATTCATTTTTTTCCAAAATTTTTATGATCTGTGAAAAAAGTTTAAAAAATGATGAAAAAAGTGAATTTTACCTAGATAGTGAAGAGATTTATGATATATATTTTTAAAAAACTAGTAGGCAAGTTATGTAGGCATTTTTTCACCTCCAAAAATCAAGAAAATCACTTAAAATTTAATTTCTAGATTTTATATAAAATGCAACAAAATAATATATATAATAATTCTGTAATATATAGTTGTAAAATATGTGACTTTAATACTAACAATAAAACCAATTATAACAAGCATTTAGAGACACTGAAACATTTAACACTAAGTTTAGGCACTATTTCAACACGAAAAGGCATCCAAAAATATTATAATAAAAAAACACGTGAATATCATTGTTCGGATTGTGACCTAACTACGAAACATCCTAGTAATTTTGCTAACCATTTATCTACACTGAAGCATAAAATGATACTTTATAAAAACACAACTAAATCTATAGAACATGACCTACATACATGTAGTAATTGTGGTAAGAAATATAAGCACCGTTCTAGTTTGTATAAACATATGCGGCAAAAACACCCTGAAACAACACCCACTACAAAATGTAGTGATAAAAAGAAACTTGATGAAAAAATATGTAGTACTTACATAAATAAAAAAAATATGGAAAAATGCACAAAAAATATCGTAAAATGCAAAATAGCTTGCAAAAAACCAGAAATAAAATCGTCAAAAAACCCCCTACATACAGTACCCCCTCTTACCTCTTACTGTGAAAATATGAATGTTGGAGAAAATAAGATTGTAATGAGTAAGAAAGAGTATGAATTATCATTAGAATGTAGTAAATTACGAGGAAAAATAGAAGCATTAGAGAATAAACAGCCTATAGTAAATAATAATTTTCAATATAATCCTGTAAATATTCATATGTATTTAGATGAAAAGTATAAGGACGCAATGAATATAAATGATTTTGTAGAGAGATTGGAATTGACATATGAGGATCTTTCAGTGACTAAAGAAGAAGGATATGTAAAAGGTGTTAGTAATATTTTACTTAAAAATTTAAATAAAATAGGAGAAGAAGAAAGACCTATACATTGTATAAAAGAAGCTAATATCAAAGAAATTTATGTTAGAGATGAAAACAAGTGGGAAAAAGAAAATGGAAAATTAGATAGAGGTATAGCACGAATAGAAAAATTACAATTAAAGGAATGTGCTTTTTTAACTATAGATAATGATGAGGAATTTATTCAACTTATTAAATATTTAACTAATATTAAAGATAAACAACGAAAGGAGATAAAAAAATTACTAAAGCATCATTTAGAAATTAAAATGAATAAATAGTATTAAAATAAATATATATTAGAATTATTTATTTTAATTTACCTACGGCGATTTGATTTACGACGACAAAAACGGCGACTTCTACCTGAAGCCCAGCTACAATTTTTTCTTTTAGTACAACCTTTTTTTAGTTTCATTTTTCGACAAGGAGATGAGCGAAGGCGTTTTTTACGATATGAGCGGGTGCGAGTAGAGGGCATTATATTATATTGTTAGAAAAAAATTATTTATAGCGATAATAATTTTCTCTATCACGATAATAATTTTCTCTATTACGATAATGATTATCTCTATCGGGATAGTAATGATCCCTCTTGGAATAGTAATGTTCTCTAGGGACATATTTATTATAATCATATTCTCTAGATTTATATAAATCAGATTCTCTAGTATCCATCTCTCTATTTAATTTATTAGTGTCTCTTTCATATAGATTATTATCTTCTTCTAATTGTAATTTATCATTTTTAATTTTGGCAATATCATTTTTTATATTTTCACTTCTAGATGTGGTTGATATAAATTCCTTATTACATTTAGTTGTTAATTTGTTTAATTCTATCTTAGCTTTATATAATAATAATCCTTTTTGATAGTCCTCTTCACAATCAAAATAACATTGTGCTATATCTTTTCTTAAATTTGTCATCATTTCGTCTACAGTTTTATGATTTAAATAAGGGCTAATAATATATTCTGTTTTTTCTTTTACAAATAATTTATCAATATAACCTAATAGTATAGCTTGGTTTTTTTTATAGCGTTTTTCGGTTAAAATTAAATGATTTTTATATTCTATATCTAATGTCTTTTGTTCTTTTTTAAAACATACATTTAATCTAGTTAATCCTTCACATCTTATTTTTGAACAATAGTCTTTAAATTTAATAGATTCAAAATTAGTTTCTCTATTTGTTTTTTCATTTTCATTATATGTAACTTTTTTTCCTTCATTTTTACAATCAGTCATTCGTTTAATAAATTGATTTGCTCCTTGTCTTTTAATGTTTGACTTATCTAAAGTGTTTGATTTAGGATACAATTTAACAAATTCTTCTAAATATTTATGTTTAATAGAATTATTACCATGTTCTAATGGTTGACAGATTGTTTGTGAAGCAGGTGCATCTATATTTGTATATGCTTTTTTCATATTAGTTATACGTTTTGTGCAAAAATTAGTTTTTTCTTTAGATAAACTATATTTTTTTTTATTTTCTTTAACAGTATATCTAAAATTATCTAAATCAGGATTTAGAGTACAAAATATAGCACTAAATATATGAGCTATTTTAATGTAGAACGACGAAATTGATTTACACATTTTTTCTTTAGTATCAGGATTTCTTTCATCTAATTTATTAATATAATTGGTCTCTAATAGATAAACATTTTTATTTATTGGCTTATCACTAATTTCTTGATTAATGTATTGTATTTGATTTACTGTAAAATATTTTTTAAAAATGGATTCTGTTATAATAATTAATTCATCACAGTGTGCTTTAGATAAAAGTTTATCTTTAAAATGACTATTTGTAATTAATGATGCAGCAATCATATTAACATGTTTATATGGATCATTTATGGATGATATATTGCTATTATTAAATTTAGACATTCTTAGTCCCATAATAATTAACTATATAATAAAATCATATGTTTTATTTTTGAAAAGAATAATAAAATTGAATTAAAGATATTTTATATAAATATTTATATGGCAAGTAAGACCTTAAGGAAACGGACAAATAAAACTAGAAAAGAAATTGCTGCTATATGGAATCAATTTGATAATGAAGTAGGTAATTCAAAAAAAGAGGCAACAATAGAATGTTTATATCAAGTAAAGGAAGACTTAGAATTTTGCACAATGTGTAATAGTTCTTTAAGTTTTAATGATGAAAATCTTTTAACTTGTTCAAATCCTAAATGTGCTATCATATATAGTAATATAATAGATGATAGCGCTGAATGGAGATTTTATAGTGGAGATGGTACTAGTGAAAATCCTTCTCGTTGTGGTATGCCAGTGAACCCTCTTCTACAAGAATCATCTTATGGATGTAAAGTTTTATGCAATGGTTCTTCTACATATGAAATGCGTAAAATTCGTCGTTATACATCTTGGCAAAGTATGCCGTATCGTGAAAAATCAAATTATGATGATTTTCAGCATATTATTTCTTTAGCAAGTGCATCAGGTATTCCTAAGATTATTATTGATGAAGCTCTGCGTTATCATAAAGATATTATAAAACAAAAAACATTTAGAGGAATTAATCGTGATGGAATTATTGCAGCATCAATTTATATTGCATGTCGTGTGCATAATCATCCTAGAACTCCTAAAGAGCTGGCTATTATTTTTAATCTAGATAATAGCAGTGCAACAAAGGGTTGTAAGAATGCAATTAAATTACTAAATACAATTGAATGTGATTTAGATGAGGAAGATAAAACTCAATTTACGACTACAAAACCTGAAGCTTTCATTGATAGGTTTTGTAGTCGATTAAACTTTAATGAAGAATTGATAATGTTATGTAATTTTATTACAAGTCGTATAGAAGAGATAAAATTGGTTCAAGAAAAGGCTCCACAGTCAGTAGCTGCAGGAGTTATTTATTTTGTAGCTCAGACATGTAATCAATCTATTACAAAAACTGATATACATAAAATAAGTAAAATAAGTGAAGTGACAATTAATAAGTGTTATAAAATATTAGATGAACATCAAAAAGATTTAATTCCTAAAGTTATTCTAGAGAAATATGGGGGTTAGATAAATTATTATTGTTCAAATAATTTATTATATTATGTTTATATTTTTCTACTATTTCTTTTATTTCAACTATTAACAGTTTCCATTTTGCTTCATCAAAATTTGGGTCGTTATTAATTATATAACGAGGTTGTCCTCCTTCATTAGAACAATATTGAGTTAGTGCAGGATAAAATAAGTTTGGTTTATAAACATCATTTATCCAGTCATCATTACACCAATTATATATTTCTTTTGGAAAGTAAAATCCAAATATATCCATATGTTTTCTCGAGACAAATGTTTGAGTTAATATTCTATTATTATTATTTGCTGGACCAGTTACTCCAATGTTATTATGTTGTTGCAAAATTTGTATACAAGTATTAAATAACCCTTTTGTTTTAAATACTATATCATCACCACATTGAAAAAAATAATCACAATTTTCATCATATGCTTGTTTAAATAATTTATTCCATAATTCAGAAGTATGTCCCTTATTTATATTATCCATATATATAAATTTTATACTACATCCTTCTAATTGCGCTACTAATGTTTCAAATAGTTTTTGAATTTTTATATTATCAAAAATGGTATCATTTCTGTCAATGCCTATATAAAATATATATGTATGTTCATTATCATAGATAGATGCAAATGTACGAAGAGTTAAATTATATAAATATGTTTCTAAAACAGTATTCCAATTTCTATAATTACTAGTAACAGGAATTAATATACCTATTTTCATTATATTATTATTTCTTTATTATTTCTTTATATATATGTTTAGTGTTAATAATATATAATGTAGTGTTTATTGACCTGCAATTATAAATGCAGACATATTAATAAATATACGTTTTAGTTTATAAAAAATTTAATGATTGAGAAGGAGGATTAATAGGTTTATCAAAATATGGGTCATCATAATTATAATCAGGTCTATGTTCTATACAAGTAATATCTTCATCACAACTACACTTAATTAATCCATCAATCCAAAGATATAAATCTTTGAGTCCAGTCTTTAATGGTAATATTGGCTTCCAGCCTAATTTTTCTTGAATTAGTCGATTATCACTATTTCTACCACGAACCCCAAGAGGACCATCTATATGTTTTTTAGTTAAACTTTTATTAGCAATTTCACAAATAATATCACACAATTGATTGATAGTAACCATTTCATCCGAACCAATATTTACTGGACCAATAAAATCACTTTCCATTAATTTTAATATACCATCTAAACACTCTTCAATATATAAAAAAGAGCGAGTTTGCATACCATCACCAAATATTTCTATTTCATCGCCATTTTTAGCTTGAGCTACCTTTCTACAAATTGCTGCTGGTGCCTTTTCTTTGCCATCTTTCCAAGTACCGTAAGGACCAAATATATTATGAAATCTAGCAATTCTTACATTTAATCCTTTATTTTTATGATATGCTAAATACATTCTCTCACTAAATAATTTCTCCCAACCATATTCTGAATCAGGGTTTGCAGGATATGCAGAAGACTCCTCACAATTAGGATTATCTGGGTCTAACTGATTATGTTCAGGATACATACAGGCGGATGATGAATAAAATACTTTTCTAATGTTTTTCTGTGAGCAAATATCACAGACATGTAGATTGATTATAGCAGAATTATGCATTACATTTGCATCGTTTAATCCAGAAAAAATATACTCAGCACCTCCCATATCAGCAGCTAATTGATATACCTCATCTATGGTATCATCTATAACCAAATCTACAGAAGAGTATTTTCTTAAATCAGCAATAATAAATTCATCTGCATCGGTTTTTTTATGTTCATGATATTTTATATCTACGCCTCTAACCCAATATCCCATCGATTTTAATCTAGATACTAAATGTCCACCTATAAATCCACCTGCTCCTAATACAAGACATTTTTTTGTCATTTATATAATAATAATAATAATTTTTATATTATAATAAATTTATATTTAATAATAAATTTATATTTAATAATAAATTTATTATTAAGTATTATGTTTGATACAAATACTTTTTTAACCACTACCAAATTATTTTGGCAATATCCGGCAATAACCGAACAAACATTTTACGAGCAAAATAAAGAGAATGATAATTATTTAGGTATACCATGGGCAACACTAATTGATAAACGAAATAGTATAGATTTTAACTATATAGTTCATCTAATTAAAATAAATCAACAACCAAATGTAACCTATTATACATGCTGTCAACATATTATATTTCATATATTAGTTCCAATTTGGAAGTTTCTAAATATTACGGTTGTTTACATTTCACATAAAATAATCTCTATAGATGCTATTGATGGAATAGAATTAAAACCGTGTCCATTATATGCAGTTAATGTAGAAAATTTTAAATTATCTAATAATGTAGATAGTATAAAGAGAGATATATTATATAGTTTTGTAGGAGCATATCGACCAGATTATTTAACTGGTATCAGATTAGCTATATTTAATATGAAACATCCTGAAAATACAAATATAAAAAATACTGGAGATTGGCATTATAATAAATTAGTATATCATCCTTCACAAAATGTAAATCATGATATGAATATAAATCAGGAACATATAGATAAAACAAATTCTTATAATGAAATATTATTAAGAAGTCGGTTTACATTAGCACCATCCGGTACAGGACCAAATAGTATACGTTTTTGGGAGGCATTAGGGGCAGGTTCTATTCCAATATTATTAGCTGATACTTTGGAATTACCAGAACATAAATTATGGGATGATGCTATCTTACGAGTATTAGAAAAAAATGTAGGGAATATACCAAAAATATTAGAAGATATTACACCCGAAAGGGAACATATTATGAGAGAAAATTGTCTTAAATTATATAGAGAATTTAAAGATAATTATAAAAATATGCGTAGAGAAATTATTCATTATTGTTGTGGAAGTTATTATTTGGGGTATATTGGAGGTGTTGCTAGATATGATTATCAAATTTCGCTAGCTTTTCCAAAATATAGGCATTTTACTGGTCCTCAACAAAAAAATGATATGTTAGAATACTTAAAACAGTGTAAGCATCCACTAGTTATTACAGATAATCATCTTTCATGTGATATACCAAATAAATATGAAATATTATTGGTGCATCATGGATGTGCAATGACAACAGCTACTAGAAATCCAGATTGGGGTGAACCATGGAAATCATTATGTACAAATGGTCAAAATAAGATGCTAGATTATAGAGATGTAAAAAATACTACAATAATTTCTATATCACAATCATGCACGGATGATTTTACTAAATGGTATGGAGTTAAATACTTAAAATTTAAAAGGATTCCAATACTACATCCAAGTGAGTTAGATGAAAATAAAATAAAACAAACTTGGAATTATAATCCAATAGTACTAGGTAATTGGAATGGAATAAAAAAAGGAGAACGATTAATATCATATTTAAATCAATCTATTTCTAACTTTACATTTCAGCAGTTAAGAGTAGGGTTAGATAACCGAGGAATAGATAATTTTAATGAAAGAAAACAAGATATATATTTAAATAGTGATATATTTTTACAGATTTCAAATAGTGAAGGAAATTCATATGCTACATTAGATGCATTATTATGTGGAATACCAGTAGTTGCTTCTAATGTAGGATTATTTTATAAAGATGTACCAGAGGATTGTTTTGTAAAGATAGAATGGGAGAGAAATGGTGATGTTAAATATGTGAAAGAGCGATTAAAATATGCTTGGGAAAATAAAGAAGAGATAGGAAGAAAAGGACGAGAATGGTATATGAAACATTGTTGTCTGACAGATTGGATAGATAAAATGAAACATTTAGTTTAAATATATATATTTTATTATATATTAAAATATATAATGACCAAGATATATTTATTTACATTTTGTGTATTATTTGGTAAAGAAACTAAAAAAAATTTATTAAATGCATTATATCTATTAATAAACTCACTTGAAAAAACTAATAATTATGAACTTCATGTTTTTACAAATTTAGATATTAATATTAATAATAATAATATTAAATTTTGTGAATATTTTAATAACGATATTAAATTTTGTGAATATTTTAATAATGATAAAAGCTATTTTTCACAAGAATGGTTAAATCTATCCTATTCACAAGAATGGTTAAATCTATCCTATAATAAACTTAATATTTATAAATATTTATATAATAAATATCAAATTAATTTTTTATGGATAGATTTAGATACGATTGTTACATCTAATATTGAATATATTAATGATGTAAAATCCTATTTTGTTGAGAATGGTGGTATTTCAACTTATCCAAATGATTTATTTACAAATAAAAAATTATGTGTTCCAAGAAACCGATATATTCAAGGTAATATTTGGAAATTAAATATAGATTTATACAATGATTTAATAACTTCTTTCAAAGAAATACTTAATAATAAATTTCATTTGCGATATGATGGACAAGATTTATTTAATTATCATATTTATTATAAATTACATGGAAAACTAGATGAAAATAATATATATATAGCAGGATTAAATTATAAACCAGAAACAATTAATGGATTATCAATATGGTCCTTGGAAGGTAATACACATGCAACACATAATGGTTTAAATAATATGTATTATCATAATAATAAATTAAAATCAAAATTTTATCCTGACAAAGAAATACATTTTGTATCATTTACATTTTCTACATTAAATAAATTAATTAATGTAAATAAGTTTAAAGAATTATTTAATAAGTAATAAATATAATAATGAAGATTTCTACAGTTTTAACATCATCAACCTTAGATTTAATGTATATTGATTTTATTCCAAATTTTATCAACCATTGGAAATTTTTATTTCCTAAAATTGATATTAAGATTATTCTAATAGCAAATCATATTCCAGACTCTCATGTTCAATATAAAGATAATATAATATTATTTAACCATATACCAAATATATCACCAGCATTTCAAGCTATGTGTATACGTCTTCTTTATCCCGCATTAATGAATGTATCTGGTGGAGTATTAATTACTGATATAGATATGATGCCTATGAATAGAAAATACTATACCAATTCTATTAAAGATTTTGACAATAGTAAATTTGTAACCTATAGAGATATATTGGTTAATAAAAAACAATACGCAATGTGTTATAGTGTAGCAACTCCAACTGTGTGGTCAGCGATTTTTAATATTAAATCAATTGATAATATTATTACTACATTAAAAGATTGGTATAGTAAAAATAATTATATGAAAAATGGAATTAACAATTATGATCAGAGAATTTTATATGACAAAACACAAGAATTTAATAAAGAAACTGGCAACTTAATAGTATTAAATGATAATATAACGGGGTATTATAGATTAGATCGTCTATCAACAAACTTTAAATCACACGTATATATTGGTAATTTATTTGATGGCAATTCTATAGTTAAAACAGATGATATTGTTAATTTAAAATTTCATGATTATCATGCTTTACGACCATATAAAAAATATAAATTATATAATGATATAATATTAAATATGTTAATTAAATCATTATAAAGTAGCAAGGGCATCCTTCCGATGAACCACACAAGCTCGAGCTCTCATTAATTAAGTGTAGTTGTTATGAAGATAGTAGTTGTGTAGAACATAGACCTGATTATAATTATGATGACCCTTATTTTGATAAGTCTTATGATTCACCCTTCTTCACCCTCAACCTCTTTGTAAACAAAAACTTCTCCTTATCAATACACCTGCGTTTCAAATTGCAATCCAAGCAGGCTATCACCACATTATTCCCGAAATGTCCTAGGTTATTGTCGATTCGGTCAAGGGTCCATTGGCGCTTCTCTCGTCGTTTATCCCCTGTAATCTGAACCTCCTGACGACAATAATGGCATTTTAGCTGACTAGCAACCAATAATTCGACTGTTTCATCTAGAGTGATTAATTTATCCTGGTCGTGGCGTTTTTTAGTTAGGTCTTGTTGGCGATAAGATGATAACTTTTTCTTAATAAGGGGAGTAAGGATTTTATTAGGTGCGCCTAAATAAAGTTGATTAATATATTTAATTTCTTGGTCCCGCGTATAAATCTCTCCAATATTGGTTTTTAATTGGAGAGATTTTTCTAATTTAATTATTTTAGACATAATATATACTAGGAGTTAAATTAAGGGTAAGTATACAGTTTAATATATCCATAATCTAATAAAAGTAAATTACTTATATCTGCTACAACTCTGAAAGGATCATCTACTAAAATAACAGTTCCACAGTTAGTATTACTTATATCATATAAATGTGCGGTGCCTCCACTACTAGTAAATACAACATTTCCAGAGATTCCTATTTTTTCTTTTTTGCTATTTTCTAATTCAATTGTATAACTTATATCAGAAGCTAATAGATTAGTACTTACATTAAATGAAGAATTATGTGTTACGTTCTTATATTTACCATAACCATCAGAAACCCAATATACATTATCCCAATAATTATTATCTAATATTTGTTGTTCACCATTACTATTAGGCATAATTTTCTGATTAAATGTAGTATAATTATTATTTATTGTTATTTTTTTGGAATTATAATAAACTTCCTTATTTATTGTAGAACCCCGAGCCAAATTTATTTCTAGTTGTTTTGTTTTATATTCTGTACTTTCATTTAATGATTTATAGTGTGTTGCTCCAGGATATACTTCCCAGTCTTTGTTAAAAAGCATATTGTATTTTACAAAACGCATAATATTATAAAAATTTTTACCATATTTATTGTAAGATTCTTTTATTTTATCTAAATTTAAAGGTATTAGTTCTTCTTTAGATGATTTATAAAATTTATTTAAAGCATTAATAAATGCTGTATTTAGTTTTCTTTTAGTAATTTCTTTTATTTCAATATTATCTTTTGTTTTTAAATAATGTGTATCGATTACATCTAATGAACTAAAATATCTATTATTTTTAAATATTATACTATCTGTTTCAAACATAGTATTAATTATTGCTGTAGTGTCATCCAGACTTTCTAATTTATATACATCATTTATTTTTGTAATATTTATAACTGATTGTGATATATCTACACGTTGATTTGTAAAAGGGTCTATAATACTAGTAATAGTTTTAACTGGTTCTGAATCATGTAATGTTTTATTTAATAAGTTAATAGTTAAACTTTTATTATCAGAAAGAGCTGAGTGTATAGAATCTTTAATTGTATCTATTACTTGTATATAAAATTGGTGCAATATTTCTAAATTTTCTTCACCGTAAACGAGTACTATATATTTTTTATGAAGAGCAAACTCTAATAGAAATGTAAACTTAATTTGATTACTATTTTTAGTAAAGGGTAATGTATATGTATTATTTTCGTCAGTAATAATTAATTTTCCTGTAGCATACTTTTTATTAAAATTTAATTTATTAAGTTCTATTTGTGAAACGTAAATAGTATCGTTAACATTTTTAATAGAAAATTCTTCATTGATATTGTATGTAATATCTTTAATATCATGTAAATTAATATATAATTTATTTGATTGATTATCTGATTCTGGTAGTAATAAGAATTCATGATTATGCTGTTGTAAATATTGTTCAAGAAGGTCTTCAGCATCTTGAACTGTTCTTTTTATAGCTACATAATCAATATCAAACAAACGTAATGGTTTAATAAGATATGTTATATTATTAATTTTAATATTTTTATTAGTAAGATAAGATATTCCACTATTAATACATTTATCGCTAGCCTTAATAGTATGAATAGATTGTATAATATCTAAATTTAATTCTAATATAGCAATTTTAAATAGAGATATTTTAGGATTATTAGTTAATTGAATAGTTCCTTCTGTACCATCACTTACATTTTCAAGTAAAATTACTCTAAGATCTTTAGCAATATCAAAACCATTTTGATATGGACCTTTAATAATTGGAGGGCGACTAGTATCTTGTGTAGGATGCGGGCCATCACAAGTTAAAGGAAAAGATGTTCCTTGATTAAATTCAAATTGATTCCATTTAAAAAAATGTAGTTTATTATCTGCTG
>MDTB01014378.1_pt1 | contig 16514 bp, 12 predicted proteins | sample 811161 | NCBI WGS metagenome assembly MDTB01 (sample SAMN05326650, study PRJNA326480) | marine metagenome | isolation source: seawater | place: Mediterranean Sea | collected 2009 | reverse complement strand
TCAACGCTACTATCCAGCTGGCGAGACCGCTGCGCACGTTGTTGGCATGACCGATATAGACGACCGTGGTTTAGAAGGCATTGAATACGCTTTCGACCAGTCATTGCGCGGCGAAGCCGGGGCTAAAACCGTACTGCGTGACCTCCGCGGCAACTCAATTGGCGACCTCGAATATCTCAAGGTGCCGCAGTTTGGTGAAGATATATTCCTCAGCCTAGATATCCGTCTTCAATATATCGCCTACCGAGAACTCAAATCTGCTGTGGTCAGCCATCAGGCTAAATCTGGTTCGCTGATTATGGTGGATGCTAAGAATGGCGAAATTCTTGCCTTGGTCAATCAGCCGTCATACAACCCCAATGACGTTAGTGGCTATCGCAATTCGATGCGTAATCGCGTGGTCACTGACGCTTATGAGCCGGGTTCAACTATAAAACCGTTTGCCGTTTTGGCCGCTCTAGAAACTGGACGCTATGACCAAGAGACCACTATTGATACGTCTCCAGGCTACTTCCGGGTCGGTCGGAAACTAATCCAGGATCCAATCAATCGGTCTACGCTGAGTTTGAGTGAAGCCATTCAGAAGTCGAGCCAGGTGGCTATCGCGAAACTTGCCCTTGATCTGGAGGATCATGCCGTATTCGACGTACTGGCGCGCGGCGGCATTGGTAGCTATATCGGAACTGGGTTGCCTGGTGAAGTCCAAGGCTTTTTCTCTGACGCTGAACTGCAGTATCCGGTGGTTAGGGCCACCTTGGCCTATGGCTACGGTCTGTCCGTGACGCCGCTGCAGTTGGCCAGCGCTTACGTAACCTTGGCTAACTACGGCGAGCATATTCCTCTAAGCATAATGAAAGGCGAGGCGAAGCCTCGGGGCGAAGAAGCCTTCGCTGCTGAAGACGCTCGGCGAGTAATCGAGATGATGGAGTTAGTGACGTCCGAAGGCGGCACTGCCTCTGCAGCGGCAGTGCCGGGTTATCGAGTTGCCAGCAAAACCGGAACTGCACGGTTAGTAGGCAGTAATGGCTATGACGACGAGCGACATGTTGCATGGTTTGCCGGAGCGCTACCCGTCAGCGATCCACGCATAGTAATGGTGGTCCTAATCAATGAAGCGAGCGCCGGCCAGGTTGGCGGTGGCGCGTTGGCCGCACCAGTTTTTGCCAGAGTTGCCGAGCGCAGTATGCATCTTTTGGGCGTGCAGCCGGACCAGCCAGCCTTGGCTAGCAATTTACCGCAGGGCGAAACGGTCGCTCAGGGCGGTGACAGATGATGCGTCTGCAACAGTTGTTAAAAGATCACGTGGCGAATGCTGACCGAGTAGCAGACCTATTGGTAAGTGGCTTGTGCGAGCATTCGGCCTTTGTTGAAACCGGCGATGTATTCATTGCTGGCGCAAGAGAATCACATCTCCGCATTGAGCATATTCAGCATGCGGTACAGGCGGGGGCAGCTGCTGTGCTTGTTGAAGCTGGCTGTGAAAACTCTGTGCAGACCTCGGTGCCCGTGATCGGCGTGCCAAATCTTATCGAGCTAAAAGGCCAACTGGCCGCCGCTGCTTATGCAGATCCATCGGCGCACATGAATTGCATCGGCATTACTGGGACAAACGGCAAGACTTCTATTGCTTATCACATTGCCGACATATTTCAGCAGATGGGCGATCCGTGCGGTTACATAGGTACCCTCGGTTGGGGTGGCTTGGCTGACCTCAAAATGACCCGGCTGACTACTCCCGATGCTGTGACCTTGCAGAAAGAATTGGCGGCACTGCGAGATCAGAGTATTCACCGCGTTGCGATCGAATGCAGTTCTCACAGTTTGGAACAAGGCCGTGTACGGGACGTAAAGCTAGATGTTGGTATTTTTTCAAATCTTAGCCGAGACCATCTGGACTACCACGAGACCATGGGGCAATACGGTAAGGCGAAAGCCAAGCTGTTTACTGAATATCCGCTGAAGTTGGCGGTGATAAATACCGATGACGATCTGGGTCGCAAGCTTCTATCTTGCAGCCGTGCGGAGGAAGTTTTGAGCTATGGCGCTAGCGGCGATATCCGTTGGCGCGCGTCAATGGTTGGTCGCCGGATGGAGGTGCGTTTTAGCACGCCTTGGGGGCGCATCGAATGTCACTTGCCTTTCGCATCTGATTTCGCCATCGCTAACGTAGCTGCGGCGGTTGGTGCCATTTTGGGTATGGGCCGATCTATCACCGAGGTTGCCCAGGTGCTGCAAGGGCTGCAGCAGGTGCCTGGCCGTATGCAGTTGTTGAACGGGCCGCCTGGACGACCGCGGGTGTTAGTTGACTATGCCCACACTCCCGATGCCGTGGCCAAAGCGCTGTCGTCTTTGCGTGGGCAAAGCCGGGGCAAGCTTATCTGCGTCGTTGGCTGTGGCGGCGATCGGGATCGGGGTAAGCGACCAGAAATGGGCAGGGTGGCAGTAGAGCAAGCTGATCAAGTTTGGCTGACATCGGATAACCCGCGCAGCGAAGCGCCTGAAGAAATTATTCGGCAAATGCAGGCCGACCTCAGCCCCATGCAGCTGCAACACGTGAATACGGTAGTTGATCGAAGGCAGGCTATCTGCCAGGCCATAGCAGCATCATCGTCAGACGATGTGATTTTGATTGCGGGCAAAGGTCACGAAAGTTCGCAAGAAATCCAAGGAACGTTTTACCCGTTTGACGACAAAGAAATTGTAAAAAGTTGTTTCGAGGAGATGAACTGATGCTGCTTTGGCTAACAGAATATCTCTCAACCTTTATAGGCGGATTTGGCGTTTTTCAGTATCTCACGCTACGCACTATGGTCAGCGTGATGACCGCCTTATTCATATCGCTGTTAGTTGGGCCGTGGATGATTGCTCGGTTAAGCAGCGCCCAAATTGGTCAGCAGATCCGTGATGACGGTCCGGCCAGTCACTTTTCAAAGGCAGGAACGCCGACCATGGGTGGCGCAATGATCCTAGTGATTATTGCCGTGACCACATTACTGTGGGGTGATCTGAACAATCGCTATGTCTGGCTCGTATTAATCGTCACTCTGGCGTTTGGTGCCATTGGATGGACCGACGATTATCTGAAAATCTCTAAGAAAAATACTCGCGGCCTGCCAGGGAGATGGAAGTATTTCTGGCAGTCAGTTGTAGGTTTAGCGGCGGCTGTTTATCTCTATGGCTCTGCTACTTTGCCCCAAGAGACCGCACTATATTTGCCGTTTTTTAAGACCGTCGCTATTCCTCTGGGCGTGGGATTCGTAGTGCTTGGCTACCTCATGATTGTTGGCATGAGTAATGCCGTTAATTTAACGGATGGGCTCGATGGCCTGGCTATTCTTCCTGCAGTAATGGTGGGCGCGGCTCTGGGTCTGATTTCTTATCTTGCAGGAAACGTAGAATTCTCAAATTACTTGCAGATCCCCTATATCCCAGATGCGGGAGAATTAGCGATTTTTTGTGGCGCTTTGATCGGCGCCGGCCTTGGCTTTCTTTGGTTTAATACCTACCCCGCTCAGGTGTTCATGGGCGACGTTGGCGCCTTAGCTCTTGGCGCGGCACTTGGCATCATTGGCATCATCGTTAGGCATGAGATTGTGCTGCTGATCATGGGCGGTCTGTTTGTTTTAGAAACTGCCAGCGTCATCATTCAGGTAATTTCTTTTCGTCTTACCGGGCGGCGAGTGTTTCGCATGGCTCCTATCCACCATCACTTTGAGCTAAAGGGTTGGCCTGAGCCCAAGGTGATTGTGCGATTTTGGATCGTCACCTTGGTGCTGGTCACCATTGGTCTGTCAACGTTGAAGCTGCGCTAAGTATGAGTAGTTGCACTGCAATCCTCGGGTTTGGCATCACTGGGCGCGCTGTCGCTAGGTATTTGCGCGAGCGTGGGGAAGCGGTAGTGGTGTTGGATACGCGTCCTGAGTTTGCTACGGCCACCCAAGAAGTAGAGCGCCTAGATCTTCGGGCATATTGGAACTGCCGAAACTGGCCCGACGGGGTTCTAGCACAGGTTGATCGTGTGGTGGTGAGTCCTGGCATAGCTCCGAATCATTGTTTGCTCAGTGCTGTTGATGCAGCGCACATATCTCGATGTAGCGATATAGACCTATTTCTCGGAGAGTTGGCAGCTAACCAAAGGCAAGCGAAGGTGATCGGCGTGACCGGCACCAATGGAAAGAGCACTGTGGTGTCATTGGTTGGGCATGTCCTTAGAGGGGCGAATATAGCGTGTGTCGTTGGAGGTAACCTAGGCACCCCAGCGTTGGATTTGCTAGCGCAGAAGGCTTCGATATATGTCCTTGAGCTATCAAGTTTTCAACTGGTGCACAGCCACGTGAGTGGGCTCGCGGCAGTGACAATCCTCAACGTCAGTGATGACCACTTAGACTATCACTTGACTATGGAAGCTTATCTGCAAAGCAAGCGGCGGATTTATAGCGACGCAAGTTGGATCGTGACGAATCGCGAAGATGAGCGTCTAAGCGAGGATAATGCGTCGGTGAGTATTGGGCTTAGTGCTCCTGGCAACCAGGTTGATTGGGGTTTGCTAGAGGGTGTAAGCGCTGCGGGCGAGGAAACACAATGGCTGGCTTGCGGAGATGACCTCGTTATCGATTGCGCCGATTTACCGCTGCACGGTCGACACAACCTACTTAACTGCATGATGGCTCTGGCCCTGGTGACGCCATGGGTTTCTGCCAGGTCCGCCGCAGGCTATTTGCGCGGGTTTAGCAACCTCCCTCATCGCTTTGAAGTAGTAGGCACGATTGCGGGGGTACGCTTCGTAAACGACTCTAAGGCGACCAACGTCGGTTCGACCCAAGCTGCGCTGTGCGGGTTCGAGAAGACCGCCCAAGTGGTGTTAATCGCCGGCGGTGATAGTAAACACGCGGATATCGCACCACTAGGCGCTGTCATGCGAGATCGGGTCAGCCACCTAGTGGCCTTGGGCCAGGACGCTGGCAAGTTCTGCAATCTGGCGGAATCTATCGGCGTGTCGTGGAGTTCTGCGGTGTCTATGGAAGATGCTGTTGGAATTGCTGTTAAGGCGGCAAAGCCAGGTGATACGGTGCTGCTATCCCCCGCGAGCGCCAGTCTGGATATGTATCGAAATTTCGCCGAGCGCGGAGAGAATTTCGCGGCAGCGGTGGCAAGTTTGGGTTCATCTTCCTCTATTTCTGATTCTCAGAAGGAGGACAAATGAATGCCTTAACCCAGAATCGCCAAGTCTTTTTGTCTTTAGTGCTGTCACTTACGGCGCTGCTGATGTTTGGCACGATCATGGTCGCATCTGCTGCGAGCGCACTGTCTGGCAACTACCTAAATAAGCATCTGGTGTATTTGGCGCTAGCGATCGGCATCGGCTTGATCGTGGCCTTGGTGCCCATGCGAATCTGGCCAAAACTGTACTTGCTAGGTTGGTTTGGTTCTTTAGCCATCGCCGTTGCTGTGCTTATTCCAGGTGTAGGCCATGAGGTGAATGGCGCTACTCGATGGTTGCGAGTGGGCGGGCTGACGCTGCAAGCCTCAGAGTTGGCTAAATTTGGCCTCATGCTATACCTGGCTGGCTATCTTTATCGTCACGAAGCTAGGTTGATTGAAAAGCCAGTAAGCATATTTTGGCCCGTACTTATGGTCACAGTTGTCGCGGCTGTATTGGTTGCCGCACCTGATTTGGGTTCTTCCGCAGTTATCCTTTGCGCGGCCATGGCGTTGCTATTTATCGCTGGCGCCAAGCTGCGATATTTTCTGATCATGCTGTTGGTGATGGCGGCCGTTATCGCGCTGCTGATCTTGTTTGAACCATTTCGAATGCAAAGGCTCACAGCGTTCATCAATCCGTGGGCTGTACCTTTCGATGGTGGGTATCAACTTGTGCAGGCGTTGATCGCCTTTGGTCGAGGCGGGGTGTTCGGCCTTGGTTTAGGCGAAAGCGTGCAGAAACTCCATTACCTACCTGAAGCGCACAACGACTTTATCTTTGCCGTCGTCGCTGAAGAACTCGGTGGCATTGGCGCAATTTGCCTGCTCGGGTTGTTCATGTTCTTTGTGCTGAAGATATTTTCAGTCGCTAAGACATCTCTCGAGTCCGGGAAGATATTTGCCGGCTATGCCTGCTATTTTGTGGGTCTTACCTTCGCGCTGCAGTTTCTCGTTAACGTCGGAGTGAACACCGGAATGTTGCCCACCAAGGGTTTGACGTTGCCGTTTATCAGCTATGGCGGGAACAGTCTGCTCATTTCCTGCGCTATGGTCGGCCTTGTGCTGCGAGCAGCCTTAGTGGACGAGGCTGATCATGGATAAGCTGGCTTTATACACAATTCCTGAAATGGGACGCATCCGCACTATTCACTTCGTTGGTATTGGCGGTGCAGGAATGTGCGGAATCGCCGAAGTATTGATGAATCAGGGCTACGAAGTGTCAGGCTCGGATCTGAAGGCGTCCGCCGTCACCGAGCGTTTAGAAACAAAGGGTGCCAGAGTGCACTTAGGTCATGCTGCAGAGCATGTAGATGGTGCAGATGTGGTGGTGGTTTCCTCAGCCATTGACGATAGAAACCCGGAGCTAATTGCTGCAAAAGCTCGTCGCGTGCCAGTAGTGCCGCGAGCACAAATGCTCGGTGAATTGATGCGCTATCGCCACGGTATTGCAGTTGCCGGTACTCACGGCAAAACCACGACCACCAGTTTGATTACCGAGATATTTCGCCGCGCCGGCTTATCCCCCACTTTTGTGATCGGTGGGCAGCTTAACAGTGCAGGCACTAACGCAGAGCTTGGTGGGGGTCGATATTTGATTGCCGAGGCTGATGAAAGTGACGCGTCATTTTTATATTTGCAGCCCATGACGGCGGTCATAACCAATATTGACCAAGATCACATGGCGACCTACGAGCAAAGCTTTAGCAAGCTCAAGAGTGCTTTTGTTGAGTTTACGCAACGCCTGCCTTTTTACGGCAGCGTAGTTTTGTGCGTTGACGATCCAGAAGCCAGGGCCCTGATTCCGTCACTTTCGCGCCCAGTAATCACTTATGGGGTTGCAGATGATGCCCAATACAGAGCGTCGCACATTCAAGCGCAGGGTCAGGTATGGACCTTCGACGTGCATAGAGAGGGCAATTCTGCGTCGCTGCAGGTCTGTACGCGTCTGCCCGGTTATCACAACGTTAGAAACATTTTAGCTGCTATTGCCGTTGCCACGGACGAAGGCATTAGTGATACCCATATATTAGATGGGCTTGTGGGATTTGAAGGCGTTGCGCGGCGTTTCCAGGTGCGCGAATGCATAACTCTAGAGGATACGACGTTTACGCTGGTTGACGATTACGGTCATCACCCCACCGAGGTTGAGGCGGTGATTCATACGGCGCGAGAAGTTTGGCCATCGAAGCGTTTGGTGATGGCCTATCAGCCGCATCGTTTCAGCCGAACCAGAGACTTATTTGATGACTTTGCGCGAGTGCTTTCTGAGGTCGATGTGCTCATTCTGCTCGAGGTATATCCCGCAGGTGAGTCAGTTATTGCAGGAGCCGATAGCAGGGCCTTAGCTCAGGCCATTCGCCAGCGCGGCGGCTTAAGTCCGATCTTTGCTCAGGATACCGTCGAGGCGTTAGCGCTGATGCCAAAGCTGTTGGCGGATGACGATGTTTTCCTCGTCCAAGGTGCAGGCAACGTCAACGCCATCTCCAACGCCTTCAGAGGTCAGTATGTTTAGGTCGCTCTTGTTTAGCACGGGGCTGGTTATGCTGATAGGAGCAATGGCCCTCGCATGGGAAGCGATGGATCGACCGGTAAACGCGGTGTCGTTTAAAGGAAATATCGCTGAGGAAGAGCGTTCAAGAATTCAGGACGCCATGCGCCAAGTAAAGCTGGCGGGGATTTTAAGCACCGACCTGCGGGACGTGGAAAAACAGCTCGAAGATCTTGGCTGGGCTCGGCGCGTAGACGTGCGCAGACGCTGGCCGGATCGGCTTGAGGTGACAGTGCATAAAGAGATTCCAGTCGCCAAGTGGGGCCAAGGAGTATACCTAGCTGCTGATGGGGGGGTACTCAATTTGCCTGGTCAATATGGCGATTTACCGATTCTGATTGCTTCGCTGAGTTCGCCGCGCCAGAGCATGGAAATTTACCGGTTGCTGCAGCAGTTTGCTGCTCGCCAGAGCCTGAGTATTCGCACATTGCAAGAGTCAACCCAAGGCGAATGGTCGATCCAGTTCGACACGGGGTTAACTTTGATGTTGGGAGCGGATCAGATAACTCCGCGGATGCAGCGTTTCTTAACAGCCAAGGAAAATATCTTTGATATGCAGCCACGAGTTGCTGCATATGTCGATGCGCGTTACCCGAGTGGTTTGGCGGTTCGCTATCAAGACCAGGAAATTCTTCAACTTGTCGGTCGACAGTCTGACGTCCGTCGTTATAAGGGATTGTAATCATGGCAGCAGAATCCGAAGCACAGACCATTGTTGCCCTGGACATTGGTACCAACAAAATTGCCGCTATCGTGGCGAACGTTAATGCGCAGGGTGAGCTCGAGATCATTGGTATCGGCACCCATCGGTCTCGTGGCCTGAAAAAAGGCGTAGTAGTGAATATCGACTCCACGGTGCACACCATTCAGCGAGCTGTGGAAGAGGCAGAGCTAATGGCTGGCTGCAGTATCGACTCGGTCTATGCAGGGATTGCCGGTAGCCACATTCGCAGTCTTAACTCTCACGGCATAGTGGCGGTGCGCGACAAGGAAGTTTACGCGCAAGATATCGACCGTGTGATTGACGCCGCCAAGGCCATGGCGATTCCTGCTGATCAGAAAATCCTCCATGTGTTGCCTCAAGAATTCATCATCGATAGCCAAGAGGGCGTCAAAGAACCGTTAGGCATGTCGGGCGTCCGCCTTGAGGCCAAAGTGCATATGGTTACCTGTGCAGTAAACGCTATGCAAAACATAGAAAAATGCATCGAGCGCTGCGGGTTGAATGTCAACGACATCATTCTCGAACAACTAGCTTCGAGTTACTCCGTGCTCACCGATGATGAACGAAACCTCGGCGTTTGCATTATCGACATCGGTGGTGGCACTACAGACATCGCAATTTTTACTGATGGCGCCATCCGACATACCGCGGTGATTCCCATTGCCGGCGATCAGGTGACTAACGATATCGCTATGGCCTTACGCACCCCGACGCAGAATGCTGAGGATATAAAAATTCGCTACGCCTGTGCGCTGACGCAATTGGCTAAACCAGATGAGGTTATCAAGGTGCCAGGGGTAGGTGACAAGCCAGAAAGGGAGCTGTCGCGGCAGACCCTGGCCGAGGTTGTTGAGCCCCGATACGACGAGTTATTTCGTTTGGTACAGGCCGAGTTGCGCCGCAGTGGCTTCGAAGACCTGGTGGCATCAGGCATCGTTCTTACCGGGGGCGGCGCGAAAATGGAGGGTTTAATCGAATTGGCAGAAGAGATTTTCCATATGCCCGTGAGTTTAGGGTCGCCGCGTAATGTGGCGGGGCTGAAGGACATCGTGAGAAATCCCGTATACGCAACCAGTGTTGGCTTGTTGCAGTACGGGCTGGATAGAGAGAAAGAAAAACCACGCAAGCAAACCAGTTCTAGGACTGGTGTGTTTGCGCGGGTTGGCAATTGGTTCCGAGAAAACTTCTAGCAGGAGAAGAGTATGTTTGAACTAGTGGACGACGCACCGCAGAATGCGGTCATCAAGGTTATAGGAGTCGGCGGCGGCGGCGGTAACGCAGTGCAGCACATGGTTGCGAACAATGTCTCAGGGGTGGACTTCATTGCCACTAATACCGACGCCCAAGCACTCAAAGGACTCGACATTCACAGCACTTTGCAGCTTGGTAGTGCCATTACCAAAGGGCTAGGTGCAGGTGCCGATCCCGAAATTGGTCGCCAGGCTGCGACGGACGATCGCGACCGAATTGCTGAATTAATCGGCGATGCTGACATGCTCTTTATCACTGCCGGAATGGGTGGTGGCACCGGTACTGGGGCGGCTCCGGTGGTTGCTGAGGTAGCCAAGGAGATGGGAGTTCTTACCGTTGCAGTCGTGACGAAGCCGTTCGATTTTGAGCGTCGATCGGAGAAAGCCGCTCAAGGGATCGATGAGCTAGAGCAACATGTAGATTCTTTGATTACGATACCTAATGAGAAATTAGTTGACGTTTTCGGAGGCGAAGTAACTTTCCTGAATGCGTTCAGCGCAGCGAACGATGTGCTGCTGCGTGCAGTAAAAGGCATCGCCGACCTGATCATCTGTCCCGGTGTGATTAATGTAGATTTTGCTGATGTGCGCACGGTCATGTCGGAAATGGGCATCTCGATGATGGGTACGGGTCGTGCCAGCGGTGAAGGCCGCGCTCGCGAGGCTGCGGAAAAAGCCATCCAATCTCCCCTGCTTGAGGACATTGATTTGCACGGCGCGCGCGGTATTTTGATCAATGTCACTGGTAACAGCGGATTGGGCATGGGTGAGTTCATGGAAGTGGGGCGCCTTATCGGCGAGTACGCATCGCCAAGCGCGACTGTTGTTGTTGGCACGGTGATCGACGACAACATGGAAGATGAATTGATGGTCACAGTGGTTGCCACCGGACTTGGTCAGCCTCAAGAGTCTCAAGTGGTAGTTGAAAATTCCGCCATCACTCGCGCGGTAATTTCCGGTCGCAAGAGTTACAGCGCTTTGGATACGCCGGCCTACGAGAGGACAAAGTCTGGAGCTAAAGACAGCGAGTCAAAAGGCAAAGAGCCCCACGACAAAGATATGGACTATTTAGACGTGCCGGCTTTCTTGCGGCGGCAGGCCGACTGAGCGAGACACCTCTGGCGCAGACTGTTTCAGCTTTTTGGCTCGAGCCGAGGCAAGAGTAGGTGTGCGATGGAGGCTTTGCGGATACCCGCATACCTGCAAAAGTGCGGGTATCCCTTCCCCAGTCGAACACGGTCCTATTCCAATACTGGCCTATTCCAATACTGGCCTATTCCAATACTGGCCTAGCCCAAGAGCGTTCAGAATTCCTTGAGCCAAATCCGCGAATGCGCCGAAGGCCAATTCAGCCACTGCTAACCTTCACCGATAGTTTTGTGACCCCGCGAAAGTCGGCTACTACGGACAGTTGATCGATGATCTCTTGGCTTTGAAAGCGAGTTTTCGTGGCTGCCGCTGCGGTTTGGCACAGCACGATCAAGATTTCCCCTTTGATATCACTGACCTCAACTTGGTGCCTGAGCTTGTTATCGATCACCGCTCGTAGCTGGGCTGTCCATTGTTTGCGCAACGATGCTTTGGTCAACAATTTGCTTAAAGCACTGCCCCTATGAACGAAACTGTTAGCTGATTCACTAAGCAGAGATTCAATATCTTTCACGACGCAACGACTTCTCAAAATGAAGAGACTTACAGTTTACGCGAGAAAACTCTCTGCGAGATAAAATCCTCGTTAGAACTGACAGTTTGCCAATATGGCTAGACAGGCTAAATGAGTGGAGAAAGGGAATTCCTTGCCTTCCTACATTTTGATAGAGTCTCGCGACGATTAACGGCAGGCCTACACACTGGCTATGAAGCTCATATTTATCCGCAAAAACGGCGGCAGCCTCTCTTTTGCTTTATCCAAGTGGATGATCAGGCTGGGGTCTGTTGGGCTGCTCGTATGCGCTTTAGGTTTAGTAGCTCTAGGTGCATTCTTGAGTAAAGGCAGCCGCGTTGATGTTGCGGTTATCGATAATTGGCGCTCCCAGCTGAGTGAGCAAAATTATCTCGTTGAGGAGCTGCGCGGTCAGTCCTCTTCTCACAGCCAGGCTGTAGGCCGTCAGCTAGCTGAAATGCAGGCGCGCTTGTGGCGTATTGAGGCACTCGCGGTGCATATGCGAGATTCGGCTGGGCTACCCGACGATGAGTTTAACTTCGATAGCATACCCGCCCAGGGTGGTCCGGATTCTTCACTTCAAGAGCTTCTAAGCTGGTCCAGTCTAGAGACCGAGCTCGGATCGCTGGCGTCGCGTCTTCGTCAGCGCGATAAAGAACTTAGCATCCTTGATCAAATATTGCTGAATCGATACAGAGATCAACGTGCCCTTCCTGAGGGGCGGCCTATTCTGAAAGGCTGGATGTCTTCACCTTATGGCAGTCGGGTTGATCCATTTTCTGGCAAGCAGGCCTGGCATAACGGCATGGACTTCGCTGGAAAGGCAGGAGCGGATGTAATCGCCGTGGCCAGTGGCGTTGTCGTGTTTGCCGGAGAGCGCGACGGTTATGGCCATATGATAGAAATCAATCATGGTAATGAACTGAGTACTCGCTACGGCCATCATCAAGAGTTATTGGTATCCGCTGGGCAAGCGGTAGAGCGAGGGGATGTAATTGGGCGTATGGGTAGCACGGGTCGTTCAACGGGGCCGCATGTACACTTTGAAGTGATTAAAAACGGCAGACCTGTTGACCCCTCGCGATTCGTAAACTGACACCAGACTTTCTCCCTGCTTTAGATTGTTTGAGCACTGCTTGGTGGTAGAAGGCCAAATGGCTCGTACGTCTGCAGGGCCAGAGAAGTGCTTTTTTCCAGATTAATGCAAGAGAACAATGGCTAATTTTCTAACGCGCATCTTTGGCAGCAAGAACTCCCGTGAATTGGGGCGCATGTCGTCTATCGTCAGCAAAGTTAATGCTTTCGAGGAAAAATTTGCTGAATGCACTGATCTAACTGCGGTAACCGAAGAATTTCGTGGCCGGATTGCGAGCGGCGCTTCTTTAGACTCGCTTATTCCAGAGGCATTCGCGTTAGTGCGTGAAGCTGCCAAGCGAAATCTGGGTATGCGTCATTTTGATGTCCAGCTAATTGGCGGCATTACGTTGCACGAAGGGCGCATCGCGGAGATGCGAACCGGCGAAGGTAAAACTTTGGTAGCAACCTTACCTGCCTACTTGAACGCGTTGAGCGGACAGGGCGTGCATGTAGTGACCGTTAACGATTACTTAGCCAAGCGTGACGCTCAGTGGATGGAGCCGGTGTACAACGCCTTGGGCATGACTGTGGGAATTGTCCAGTCGGGGCAGCCCTCCCAAGAAAAGCGTGATGCCTATCTCGCTGACATTACCTACGGGACCAACAACGAGTTCGGTTTCGATTACTTGCGTACCAACATGGCGTTCAGTGTCGAGGAACGCATTCAGCGGGAATTGAATTTTGCTGTGGTGGACGAAGTCGACTCGATTCTGATTGATGAAGCACGGACTCCCCTAATCATCTCCGGCGCAGCTGATCAAAGCACCGAGCTGTACCAGATTATTAATCGCATTGTACCTAGGCTTAAAGAACAAGAATTTGACGATACTCCGAGGGTGTTTGGCGAGGAGGTACCAGACCCAACCGGCGATTACATGGTGGATCTGAAAAATCGGCAGATCGAATTGACCGAGCTAGGTCACGAAAAAATAGAAGAAGCATTGGTTAAGCTGGATTTGCTCGCGGCTGGAGAGAGCCTGTACTCGCCCGCTAACCTTAACTTGCTTCACCATGCGCAGGCGGCGCTGAAGGCGCACGCAATATATAAGCGTGATGTCGACTACATGATTCGCGATGGCGAAGTAGTCATCGTCGATGAACATACGGGCAGGGCTATGGTTGGGCGGCGCTGGTCAGATGGTATCCATCAGGCGGTGGAAGCTAAAGAAGGCTTGAAAATTCAAAATGAGAGCCAGACCTTAGCATCTACTACATTCCAAAATTACTTTCGCTTGTATAACAAGCTCTCTGGTATGACCGGCACAGCGGATACCGAGGCATTTGAATTCAAGCAGATCTATGGCTTGGATCTAGTGGTCATTCCAACTCACCGTCCTATGATCCGAAAAGATGCCAATGATCAGATGTTCCTTACTCTGATGGAAAAATACGACGCGATTGTGGAAGACATAGTTGCTCGTTCCGCAGGAGGGCAGCCGGTGCTAGTTGGAACGGCATCTATCGAGAGCTCAGAACATCTGTCGAAAGAGTTAAAACGTCGAGGTATTGAGCACAGTGTCTTGAACGCCAAGATGCATGAGCGCGAAGCAGATATTGTTGCTGATGCTGGACGTGCGGGAGCGGTAACCATTGCGACGAATATGGCCGGCCGAGGCACAGACATTGTCTTGGGCGGTAATGTCGACGCAGAAATAGCTCGCTTGAAGGATCCAACCTCCGAACAGATCGAAACCTTGCGAAGCCAATGGCAAGAACGGCACGATCAGGTGCTCGCTAGCGGTGGTTTGCACATCATAGGCACCGAACGACACGAATCCAGACGAATTGACAATCAGTTACGTGGTCGCGCCGGTCGCCAGGGTGATCCCGGATCATCGCGTTTTTATATTTCTCTTGATGATAGTCTGATGAGGATTTTCCTATCAGAAAAAATGCGCAGCATGATGCGTGGTTTGGAAGGCGAAAAAGGCGAACCGATCGAGCACAAATGGATTAATCGGTCGATTGAAAACGCTCAACGCAAAGTTGAAGGCCACAATTTTGATGTGCGTAAAAATCTGTTGGAGTACGACGATGTATCCAACGATCAGCGTCAGGTAATTTACCGCCAGCGTCGTGAGCTAATGGAAGCTGATGAGATATTGGAGACGATAGACGGCATGCGCGAAGCTGTGGTCTATAGCATGATCGGCGGATTTATCCCTCCCCAAAGCCTTGAGGAAAGCTGGGATATTCCCGGATTGGAGCAATCGCTAAAGAGCGAGTTGGGCATTACTTTCCCGGTTGGTCAGCGGCTTGAGGAAAATCACCAGCTCGATGAAGAGCAACTTTGTGTGGAAATCCTAGAGCACATCGTGCGCGAATATCAAACCAAGGAGCAGGCTTGGGCCGCCGCTAGCATTGATATGCGGCAGGTTGAAAAGCAAATCATGCTGCAGGTGCTGGATCAGCGTTGGAAAGAGCATCTAGCGTCTATGGATCAACTGCGCCAGGGCATTCATCTACGCGCTTATGCGCAAAAACAACCAAAGCAAGAGTTTAAGCGTGAGGCTTTCGAGCTATTCCAACTGCTGTTGGACAACGTGCAGTTCGACGTGGCCCGCACCCTGACTCGAGTGCAAATTCAAGATCCAGAGGAGCTTGAAACTCAGGAGCGGCAAAGGCGCGCGAGTGCAGCTAAGGACATGGACTTTCAGCATCGTAACGCTGCAGCTCTCCATGAACCTGAGCCTGTAGCAGAAGGCGACGCAGGCGCGCCAAAGGGTGAAACCTTTGTTCGAGAAGAGAAAAAAGTCGGGCGCAACGAGCCATGTCCTTGCGGGTCAGGGAAAAAATTTAAGCAGTGTCACGGCAGGGCCTAGCTGACCTATAAGAAGACGCCAGATCTCCTGCGCCGTAATTAAGAGGCGCGGGTGAACATAATAAGGATCAAAATGGCGAACAAATTGCAGCGTAAGCTGGCTTCCCGCAAACAACGTATTCAGTTTTGGTGGCGACGCTTAAAATATGCTCATCATGCTCTGCCAAAAGAATTCGATTGGGATTGGTCAACTCCGCAGTGCAACCGGGTGGCAGTTGTAAACGCGTTGGTCGGCTCCCAGGGCCAGGATTGTCAGTATCTAGAGATTGGCTGTGATAAGGATTCGCTTTTCAACGCTGTTGGCTGCGCGGACAAAGTTGGAGTGGATCCTTCGCGTGGGGGCACCTTAAGGCTCACCAGCGACGAGTTTTTCGCCAGCAACGAAGACAAATTTGATGTCATTTTTGTTGATGGCCTGCATGAGTACAAACAAGTCCGGCGCGATGCGATAAACGCAGCTGCTTGTCTGCGGCCGGGTGGCTGGATGGCTTTCCACGACTTTTTACCAAGAACTTGGCGCGAGCAACATGTGCCTAGGTTGAATCGGAGATGGACGGGCGATTGCTGGAAGCTAGCAGTAGAGTTGGCGGCGAGTCCTGATTTTGATTTTCGTATCCTCAAGGTAGATCACGGCATAGGTGTTGTGCGACCAAATACTGAAAATCCCCAGCTCGTAGATATGCGCGATTCCTTACTTGATGCACAGTTCGACACGTTTGTTAACCAGTTAGAGAGCCTACCCGTATGCGAATGGCAGGATGGTATACGTTGGATCAACGGCGCATAGGGCTGATCTCGACGCTCTGATATGACGTGCTTTATAAAGAGTTTAAGGTGAAAAGATGGTGGTCAACCTCGCTCCCCCGAAAGATATTTTGCCAGTCCCAGGGATTCGCCTAGCGGCCGCTAGCACTGGTCGACATGCGAGTGGTCGCAATGATGTCCTTGTACTGCACTGCTGCGAAGGTACTAAGATCGCTGGGGTTTATACTCAATCAGCGTTTGCTGCCCCACCCATACACATAGCTCGTGACCGAGAACCCTCGGCTACCACATGGGTGGTAAATAGTGGCAATGCCAATGCCGCGACGGGAGAGCCTGGCGCGAACGATGCAAGAATAGTCTGTGATGCCGTTGCCAAAGGTCTTGGTATCGATGCTGGTTCAGTA
>MDTB01151749.1_pt1 | contig 16518 bp, 16 predicted proteins | sample 811161 | NCBI WGS metagenome assembly MDTB01 (sample SAMN05326650, study PRJNA326480) | marine metagenome | isolation source: seawater | place: Mediterranean Sea | collected 2009 | reverse complement strand
GTGTCAAAGTTAAAAAATTAGATACTTTCTTGGAAGAAAATGAAATTTCTAATATAGACTTATTAAAAATAGATACTCAAGGTGCAGAGATTGAAATACTTAAAGGTGCAGAGAAGACCCTAAATTCAAAAAAAATAAATGTTATTGAACTCGAATATATACTTGGGATAGCTCATGAAGTTGAGAGTAGTTTGTTTGAAATTGAAAATTTATTACATAAAAATGATTATAAACTAATAGCAATAGAGCACGCAGATAATGTGATTAGTTTTTCTAATTATCAAACAAATTTAATTTATGTGAAAAATGAAATATTTAATAAAATAAAACAATTTCATGAAAATAACATTGACGTTAAAAATATTACAAATAAAGTAAATAATTATCAATTTTTAAATTTATGAAAAAAAATAATTATAATTTAAGAATAGAGCAAATTATATCATCTTTTAAATCAATGAAAAAAATTAAAGCTGATTTTAGTAAGACGGCTAATTTAATGCTAAAAATATTAAGACAAAAAAATAAAATTATTTTTTGTGGCAATGGTGGATCTGCTGCGGACTCGTCTCATGCGGTAGCAGAGTTAGTAGGCAGATATTTAAAAAAAAAAAGGAGGCCACTAAGAGCTATATCTCTTAATGAAAATTCAGCAACACTCACTGCATTATCAAACGATTTTGGTTATAAGTTTGTGTTTTCTCGTCAACTTGAAAGTTTAGGTAGAAAAAATGATTTACTATTTGCGATTTCAACATCAGGTAAAAGTAAAAATATTTTGGAGGTAATTAAAGTTGCTAAAAGGTTAAATATTAAAACAATTATGCTTACCGGTGATAATAATTTTAATACAGGTCTTGTGAATATCTGCATTAAAGTTCCCGCAAAACGAGTAGATAGAATTCAAGAACTTCATATTGCGATTATACATTTATTGTCTGAGTATCTTGATGAAAGTTTTTGAATTATAAAAAAGAACAAAATTCTAAAAATAGAAAATAAAAATTTAGTACTTTAAAATAAATTTTTTCCTAAAAATATAAAATATAGATATAACAAAAATGATCTTTGATAATAATTCTATAAATATTCTGAGATTGTCCGAATAATAAATAGATACTTTTTCATTTGGCAAAATTTCTATGTACATAATTTTTTCATTAAGGTTTTTAATCTCATTTTTCGATTTCCAGTTTTTATCAAACAAAAAAGGCACAACTACATTTGTATTTAAGGATGAGTTATTAATAATTGAGTATTTATTAAGTGACTCTCTTTTAAATGAAATATTTTCGTTCAAGTCAAACAAGTTTTCCTTAAATGGCAAACAACTGAAAAAGGTATTCTGCAATGAACATTTCGCCACTTCTTTTTTTAATGAATCCTTATTTTTAAAAGTTAAAGAGTAATTATTTTTTCTTTTCAAAATTAATATATTGTCTTCATCTAGTTTTAACTCTTTAAATTTATAAAAATTTTTCAAGTCGATATTTTCTAACTCTGTATTGTAGATCATTAAATATTCAATATTAAAAAATTCAAAAAAATATTTATTTTCAATTTCTGATGCACGTGGTTCAATTTCAGTATAAAATAAATTTTTTGAATTTCTCAGATCTGGTTTCGCAGAATTTTTAAAATAATAGTTAAAAGGGTACAATTTGTATTTCAATAAATCGTTATGATGAAAAATATTTAATTCTAGAAATAAAGTTTGGGATTGTTTTTCTATATCTTTCCAAATTTTTTCACTTAAATAAATTTTTTTTTTGCTTAAATTATCTTCGCCTACCTCAGAGAAAATTTTTGAGTTTTTATTGTTTAATAAGGTTTTGTTATGGTTAAAAATATTATATTCTTTTGTTTTAACTTTCATATTTTGTACGCTTAAAAAATAATGAGGTAAGACCGTAATAATACAAAATGATATTATAAAAAATTTCAATTTTATATTAATTATTTTTTTAAGAAAACTGGCGAAGATTATTAACGAAACAAAGTAAATTACATCTTTAAAAACATATCCAGATCCAAAAATGAATAGATACTTATTTAATTTTGAAATTGAAATTAATACCAAGAATATTAATACAAGATTTAGGAAATATATTTCGTCTGATTTTCTTTTATAAAGAAGTTTGAAAGACTCAAATAAAGCAAAATAGAAAATTAAACCATTAAAAGGTAAATAAAAATTATCAAATTCTTTAAATTGACCAATAAAAGAAAAATCTATTTGAGATATTTGTTCTAAAAATTTAAGAATAAAAACAATTCCTGAAGTATAATTAATTAAAGAAAATTCTAGTATTTTTACTCTTTCACTTTGGATGCTGTATAGATTTATATCAGAAAAGATAATTAAAATTTTATAAGCAGATATTGCTATAGCTAATAAAACTGCAAAATAAAAGTAAGTTTTTTTAATAAAAAAAAATTTTCTATTAAATGCAATTATTGCAAAAACCAAAATAAAAATTGTCAAAGTATACACTATATGAGTATTGCTAAAGCAATAAGTTGAAAAAATAATTATTTTAAATAAATCGAATTTATTTCTTAATAGTATGAACTTGAATAAATAATAAGTAATTGGAATTACTAATGAGTACCCTAAAATAATTTTTAATGCATCACCGCTTAATATATAAAAAATTGGAGTTACTCCTAAAGCATAAAAAAAAAAAAATTAAAATAACATTGTCTAATTTAAAAATTTTTAATAGTTTTTTCCAATAGTTTAACTGTATGTAAAAACATGTTATTAAAACAACAAAATAAAATAATTTTATATTATTAATAAATATTGAATGAGGAAACAAAAAATCTAATCCATATCCGATAGGCATTTTTGAGCCTGGTCCAATCAAATCATAAAATGGAATTAAAAAATTTTTATAGTCTAAAGCTAGATTCAACCCTAAATAAGTACTGAAATAATCTTCAAGCCTCGAATACCCGTAAATATTTAATGGGATCAAATACAAAACAAGAATTAATGAAATTGCAGATAAGTCTTTTAAAAAAGAAATGTTTTTATCAAAATATTTTTGCACGAGTTTTATTATCATCAAGTCCAAGTGACTCGGAGTTATCTATTCCGATATATTTATTATAATCTTTGTGTTCAAAATTATGCATAATATAAATTAGATTCTTTCCAAGAGGAAATCTGAAATTATTGATATGATCTAGACTATAACCAATCTTGGTTTTGGTATTTTTTTTATTAAATTCTTTAATCGCTAATCTTTCACCAGAATGTTCATCTACGCACAAATTATCGTGAAAGACATCATCAAAATAACAGTAGACTCTTGGTGTTAAGAATTTTTCAAATTTAGGAAGCTGATCTAAAAAATTTTTAGTCGAAGTGTAAAAATCCATATCAAAAAATATGCCCATTATATTCTTTGGATTGCATCTTACAAATTCATCTAAACTATCTTTCGCATCTCCAAAAAAAATTTTTGTTCCTACCTTTTCACTAAGTTTATTTTTATCAATTTTGTAATCTCCTTCACTAATAGCATACTTTAGATCAAATGTATTTTCGCTATTAGGTAAACCCTCTCCATAATCAAAACCAAAAATTTTGATTTTGATATTATAAATTTTCTGAATTTTAGTTTTATATTTCTCGAGAGCTACAATTCCATTTCCACCTGCAACACCCAATTCAATAAACGTAATCTCATCGTAATTCAATTTTTTTGCTTCAATCGCACTTTCCAACATTATAGTTTCGTAATGAGGTCTAAACTGTCTAAATTTTATTGTGAAATATTTTAAAATTGCAACACGAAGAGGTTTTTCGTAACCAATTACTCTTAAAAGAAAAATTTTTAATCTATAAATTAAACTCATTATGAAATTTTGGAAGTAATAACAAGTAACTTGTTTTTTAATAAAAGTAAAGTAAAGTTGAATATTCTTTATGATGGTTAATCAAGCATTAATTTTAGTTGGTGGTTTAGGAAATAGATTAGGAAAAATTACAAAAAGAATTCCAAAGCCTCTTATTAAAATCAACAATTTGCCGTTTATAGAACATCTATTATTTTATCTATCAAAATTTGGAATCAAAGAGATAATTTTATTAACAAATTATAAAAGTATTTTTTTCTTTAAAAAATACCACAAAAAAAAAATTTATAATTTAAAGATTAAGTGTATTAAGGAAGAAGATTTGTTAGGGACTTCAGGTGCAGTATTTAATTCCATGAGGCTAATAAAAAAAAAAATTCTTGCTTTGTAATGGGGATACAATATTCGATATTAATTTGTTTGATTTCTTTTTAAGATTTAAAAAAAATTTAATTGGGACCCTTGCATGTTCTTCGTTACAAAAAAATTCAAACAGATATACAAAATTTAGGACTAAAAATAAGAATTTAGTTTCATCGGGTATATATTTATTTAACAAAAAACTTATTAAGAAATACTTAATTAAAAATGGATCTTTGGAAAATGATGTATTGTCAAATTTACCAAAAAGTAAATTTAAAAAAATTTCTTATGAAAAAGTTTTTTTGGATATAGGTATTAAAAAAGACTTAAAGAAAGCATCAAATTTTTTAAAAACAACTTATAAAAAAAAATGTATTTTTTTAGATAGGGACGGAGTAATAAATTTTGATACTGGTTATCTTTTTAAAAAGAAAGATTTTATATGGAAAAAAAATGTCGTTAAAGCAATAAAATTTTTAAATGATAATAATTATTATGTAATAGTTATTTCTAATCAATCAGGAATAGGAAGAGGTTTGTATGGAGAAAAAGATGTTAATAGACTTCATTCTTGGATAAATAAACAGTTGAATGAAAAAGGAGCTTATATTGACAAATTTTATTATTCTCCATTTTACAAACTTTCAAAATATAGACAATACAGAAAAGGTGCTAATTTAAGAAAACCTAATGTTGGATTATTTAAACTTGCCACTAAAGATTTTGAAATTATTAAAGAAAAATCTTATTTTGTTGGAGATAAAGAAAGTGATCGATTAGCAGCGAGAAAATTTAAAATTAAATATATTAATGTAGACAATGAAACAAATTTATATAGTTTGTTATTAAAAGAATTAAGACTTTAACTTATGAAAAAAGTACTAATTACAGGCATTACTGGCATGGTTGGATCGCACCTAGCTGATTACTTGTTGTCAAAAACATCATGGAAAATTTTTGGTGCATGCAGATGGAGAAGTCCGGTTGAAAATATTAACCATTTAAGTAATAGAATAAATCTTAAAGACAGAGTTGAGTTAGAGTATTTAGATCTTGCAGACTACACATCTATCTACGAGTCTTTGAAAAGAACAAAACCAGATTATATCTTTCATTTAGCGGCTCAAAGTTTTCCAAAAGCAAGTTTTCATATGAGGGAAACTACATACAATACTAATATTCTTGGAACTGAAAGATTGTTATATGCTGTAACTCAACTTAAGATAAAACCAATAATTCATGTCTGTTCATCTTCAGAAGTGTTCGGTAGGGTAAACAAAAAAGATTTACCTATAAGTGAAACAAATTCATTTCACCCTGCATCACCCTATGCAATTTCTAAAATTGGCACAGATTATATCTCAAGATATTATAATGAAGCATTTGGATTAAAAATTTTAGTCACAAGAATGTTTACCCACACTGGACCTAGAAGAGGAGATTATTTTGCTGAATCCAGTTTTGCTAAACAAATAGCATCCATTGAGCTTGGTTATCAAAAAAATATAATAAGTGTTGGCAACTTGAAATCACTAAGAACTATAGCCGATGTAAGAGATGCAGTTAGAGCTTATTATTTACTTGTAACAAAAAAACCTAAATTCGGTGAAGTTTATAACATTGGTGGAAATTATAGTTGTACAGTCGGGGAGATATTAAAACATCTATTAAAGATTTCTAAAATAAAAAACACAAAAATTAAAATAGATAAAAACAGATTAAGACCAATCGATGCAGATCTTCAATTACCTGATACTCGTAAATTTAAAAAACGCACTGGATGGAAGCCACAGATTAAATTCGAGCAAACAATGCAGGATTTGCTAGATTACTGGCGAGATAAGTTAAAACACAGACCTTTTATAAATAGATGATTGTTTCTAGAACAAAATTAAATGGTGTTTTGAAAATTAGATTAGATCCTTTTAAAGATTTTAGAGGCAAATATCTTGAGATTTACAATAGTGTCTTGTTCAAAAAAACAAGAAAAAAAGTAAAATTTATTCAAGATTATATTTCAGTATCAAAAAAAAATGTTTTAAGAGGAATTCATGGTGATTTTAGAACATGGAAACTTATTACTTGTCTTGAGGGTGAGTTTACTCTACTTGTGGTTAATAATTTAAAAAACCATAAAGATTTTAAAAAATATCAATTCTTTAACTTGTCAGATAAAAATAATATACAAATACTTGTTCCTCCTGGGTTTGGTAACGCTCATTATGTTAGAACCAAAAAAGCTATTTTTCATTATAAGCAGTCAACTTTATATAGTCGAAAATCCCAATTTACTATTAATTGGAAAGACCCGAATTATAACTTTAAATGGCCCAAAAAAATTAAGCCATTAATGTCGAAAAGAGATAGTTAATTTAAATGATAATTAGTAGGTCACCATTAAGGGTCTCATTGTTTGGCGGGGGAACAGATTATCCTGAATGGTTTAAAAGAAATAATGGTCTAGTAATTGGAGGGACTATAAATAAGTACAATTATATTCATGTTAGATACTTGCCAAATATATTTAAATTCAATTACAGATTACGATATTTCAAAACAGAGCTGGTAAAAAAAGTTAAATATATTGAACATGGACCATATAGAGAAATATTAAAGATTTATAACTTAGACAAAAGTCAGATAGAAATAATACACACTTCAGATCTTCCAGCTCTTTCAGGCTTAGGCTCAAGTTCAAGCTCTACAGTCTCCGCAATAAACGCGATTTCAGCTTTAAAGGGATCTTATATTAATAAAAAAAACTTGTCTAATTTAGCAATAAAAATCGAGAGAGAAGTTTTAGGTGAAAATGTTGGTTGTCAAGATCAGATATTTTCTTCTTTTGGAGGTTTCAATTGTATAAGATTTAAGTCAAATGTTGATTTTTCTGTAGAAAATTTAATTAATGATAAAAAAAAATTGTCACTCCTTAACAATAGTTCAATCTTAATTTGGTCAGGAATTCAAAGAGAGGGTCAAATTTTGGAAAAAGAAAAAATTTCCAAGATTAAGAAAAAATCGATTACTCAAAATCTTGAAATTATTCAATCAGTCTCTGAAAAAGCCTATGAAGAATTTTCTAAATCTAGATGGGATCTAAAAAAAATAGGGAAATTAATGAATGAGTATTGGCATCAAAAAAAACGTCTTTCAAGCGGCGTTACAAATAAAAAGATTGACAAAATATGCAGCATTGCAAATACGAACGGAGCGTATGGAGTAAAATTACTCGGGGCTGGTGGAGGTGGATTTATCTATATACTTTGCTCACCCAAAAAGAAAAAAATTTTACTAAAAAAATTATCAAAGTTTGGAAATGTAGATTTTCAATTCGAAAACTCCGGAAGTATTATAATCTATAATAAACAATTAATTTAAAATGAGATCAAACATACTAATTGTTGGTGGCTCTGGTTTTGTAGGAACAAATATTTTAAAGAAAATTAATCACACTAAGTATAATGTCTACGCAACATTAAATAAAAGTAAAAAATATGTTAAGAGTAATAAAATAAAGTATTTTAAAGGTAATTTAAAAAATTTAAAATTTTGCGAAAAAATTACTAATTCAATTGATATTGTTATTATGTGTGCAGCTGTATCGAGTGGTGCAATGATAATTCAAAATAACCCAATGTTTCATGTTGACGACAACATAATAATGAATCAAAATATTTTAAAAGCATCTGCAAAAAACAGGGTAAAAAAGTTCGTATTTCTAAGTAGTAACACTGTCTATCCAGTTGGCAAAAAACCTATGAAGGAAAAAGACATGAACTATGATCTTTTTTACAAATATTTTAACGTTGGATGGATGAAAATTTTTTCTGAGAAACTTTGTGAAATGTATAAAAGTAAGATGATAATAAATATAATAAGACCAGCTAACTTATATGGTCCTTATGATAAATTTGACCCAACTAGGTCTAAAGTAATACCAGCATTAATAAGAAAATTTGAAAGACAAAAAATAATTGAAGTTTGGGGATCAGGTAAAGACGTAAAAGATTTTTTATTTATTGAAGACTTTGTAGAAAATTTATTAACAGTTGTAGAAAAAGTCAATAAATTTTCGATATTAAATATTTGTTCCTCAAACTCGATTAGTTTAGTCAAAATTTTAGATATCCTAAAAAAAATACACAAACCAAAACAAAAAAAAATTGTATTTAACAAAATTAAACCCTCTATGATTCCATACAGAAAAATTAGTAATAAAAAAATTAAAAATTTAATTAAGTTTAAATTAGACAATAGTTTAGAAGAGGGTATTATTAAAACAGTAAAATGGTATAAAAAAAATAAGAAAGTTTAATTAAAATAGTTTTTTCTTAATTTATATTGTTTTTGATTTTTTAAAAACCAATCCCACGTGATTTTTAAACCATGCTCTAAAGATGTATCTGGTTTATATTTAATAATTTTTTTTGCTGCTGAAATATCCATTACTCTTTTTGAAAATCCTTGGTTGGATTTGGATTTAAAAAAATATCTAAATGGAGTTATCTTATTCATCGTTTCGATCAATTTTTTTATTGATATGCCTTTACCGCTACCAAGATTTAAAAAATCGTATTTACCAGTGCCATAAACCATAGTTCTCAAAATGCCCTCTGCAATGTCCCCAGAATAAGCGATGTCTCTGATCGGTGATCCATCTCCCCAAACCTCTACGGGTCTTTTTTTTGATAAAATTTTTGACATTAAAGCTGGTATAACCATCGCATTTTTTTTATCAAAATTATCTCCAGGACCATAAACATTAGCGGGTCTCACTATAAAAAAATTCTTTAGTTTGAATTGTTTTTTATAAGCAATGATTTGTAACTCTGCCATTCTTTTGGCCCACCCTGGATAGAAATCCATAGGTTCTGCTTCGTAATTAGATTGTTTTTCTCTGAATATACTTGCTTTGGCATAAGCTCCTATTGAGCTGGTGTAAACTAATCTTTTTATTTTATTAATTCTACATGCCTCCAGAAAATTTGTATTCATCATAACTAAAGGAACATAAAAACTCGCAGGCTTTTCAATTGTTGTTTTTACAGAAGCTTTTATTCCAGCCAAATGAAATGCATAATCTTGATTTTTTGTAACTGTTTTACAAAAAGTAAAATCTGATAAATCGCCAATAACATGTTTTACACCCCGCTCAGTAGAGTATTTATCAAGTGATACTACGGTAATTTTTGCTTTCAAATTGAATAAAATTGTTGTGAGCTGTCTCCCAATTAATCCTGTGCCCCCAGTAATAATTACTTTTTTATTTTTGAATTTACTTTTAATTATATTATTGATCATTTCGAGTTGTAGTAATCGCCATTTTCTATCAATAATGTTGATTTAGAGTCTGCCCTATTCAGTGCTAATTTAAATTCTTTAAAAATATCTTTAGTATCTTTTAAACTTACGACATTTATTTCTGTTAAAATATTTTTGAAAATATTAGTATAATCTTGAGTGTGTTGTACTCCTCCGTTTAACGGTTTTTTTGAGCCAACTGAGGTTCTAATAATTACTCGAGGCTTAAAAGAATTATTAGACAAAGTCCTCATTTTATCAAGATGATTAACTAATTGATTCATTGCAAGAATTAAAAAATCAAATCTTGGAAAACATGATACAGGAACAAATCCATTTAGTGCTAAGCCGGTTGATAAACCTAATTGTACTTCTTCGAATACAGGCAATTCAATTTTTTTCTTTTCAGATATATGTGAAAGTGTATTGAAAATGGCGTTCCCACTGTAATTTACTGATTGTCCTATGAAAATAGTTTTTTTATTTTTTGCAAGGTAACTCATGCTCCTAATTAATTCTAATTTATATTTTAATTTTTTCATTAAAATAATACCCATGAACCTGTTCCATGGTGTGGGAACTGTCGTTTATATTTATAATAAATAATATCTTTAGGTTTTTTAGAAATAATTTTCCAGGTTTTTTTTGTAGGCGTGTTAGTGCTTAATCCATTATCCTCAATAATAAATTTTACAGGCAAGTTATGGTTTTTTGCATATTTGTAACACTCATAAAAAATACCTGTTTCAAATGTCATGTCTCCTACAAAAATAAATACTTTATTTTTTTGTTTTTTTCTTTTAATGGCTAAACCTATACCAAGTCCAATAGGAATTCCTCCGCCAACAATTGATGAAGCAATAAATTTATGTTCTTTAAAATTTAAACTCATACTTTTACCTTTTAGGATTTCTCTAAGTACTTTTTTTTCTGGTATTCCATGTAAAAGTGCATGGTAATGACTTCTCCAATTTGAAATGACCCAATCATTTTTTTTAATTTTTTTAAATATCTTGATTAAATGCTCTTCATTTCCCCCAGAAAGGTGTATGGGGGCTTTGATTTTCCCCTTTTCGTAAACTTTTTTTACTACTAGCTCAAAATTTATTAATTTTTTTTTTAGATTTTTCACATTACTAATTTAATTTACCTGTAATTAGTTCATCATGACAATTAAATGTTAGAATAAGTAAAGTTCTATCTTTATTTTTTGGCATCGAGCCTTTGTGATAAACTCCAGTATTTAAAAAAAAACCATCACCTACATTGCCAATAAAGGAAAAAATACTATTATATTTAAATTTCATATCTTGCTTTTTATGAATTAACCTTGTTTTCCAATTTTTTAATTTTGGGCTGTTTTCATTAAAAAAAATATTACTCCTTTTAATAAATTCAGTAGGTCCGTCAGATTTATTTTTCACGTTATTTAAATAAAGAAAAAGTTTTAAAACTTTTTGCCCGTCAAGATCATTATGAAAAACCTGAACATCTATTGGAAATTTTTTTTTTTTAAATGTATAAATCACTTTTGAGTGAACATGTTTATATTTTAATTTATCAAAATAAAAATCTGTTATTTTTTTAATTCTTGGAATATCTTTAATTTTTTTGATTTCAGGACATATTTTTTCTGGATTCTTAAATACAACATAATTACATTTCTTTTTCCATGATTTAATGCCTTGTTTATGATCGCTGCTGGAAATCTTAGGAAAATTTTTCCAAAATTTAAGTGTTCTGTTTTTTTTATACAGATCTTTAAATTGTTTAATATTAAGATTAGATGTGTCTTTTGGGAAAAAAATATTCCTAGGCGTAAGATTATTTAAAAATTTTTTTCTAATATTTATAAAAAATTTTACAGGTATTAATTGTCTTTCAACTAAGTAATCATTTTTAAGTAAAAAGTTTAAATTTTTACTTAAATGTATGCTTTGACGACTACTTTTCTTTTTATAATTTACGTTATTTAAAAAATTTTTTTTTAAAAATTTTACAATTTGACTGATTTCACTCATTTTTTTAATTTAAATTATTATAATTTGATATTTTATATGTTCTTTGATGTAAATAAAAAATAGTATAATGTAGTACTTACATGAAAATTAGTTTTATTATACCCAGCTGGCATTACTTTAGTGATCCTTTTAAATTGCAACCTTATTGGGAGCTTTATTACACGACTATTCTTAAAAAGCAACTAGGTGAAAAAGCAGAAATTAATCTAATTGATTTAAGAGGAAGGTCAAAAGGAAGTGGGAATGATAGTTTTAACCAAATAGTAGATGAAATTGAAGAAAGAGATTTTTATCTTTACTGGATCATGAAAACTGGAGATGCAAATGAGGTATATTCTATAGTTCAAAGTTTGAAAAAAAAATTCCCCAAATCAAAACATATCGCTGGAGGCACACATATCGATATGCTGCCTGATGAATGTGCGGAGAAGTTTGATACAATTATAATTGGTCCTGCTGAAAATAATTTTAAAATTTCTTTAGAAGCAAATAAAAAAATATTAAAAGAAGATTATACAAATATCCCCTTTTCTGAAACACCCTATCCAAAAAGAGATCTTCTGCCCTTTAATTCCATGTTCAGTAAAGAAATGTTTAAACAATACGGAGATTACAATGCAACTATGGTTTATTTTTCAAGAGGTTGTTTTTATAAATGTTCATATTGTGTTTATAATGTTCCGAATAAATTACAATCTAAAAGTCCAAAGTTAATAACCGACGAAATTGAATATTTAAAAGATGAATTTAAAGTTCAAGCAATACTCTTAAAAGATGAAATAGCTTTAAATCCTAATAAAAAAATTTTTCTTCCTCAAATGGAAGCCTTGGGTAAGACAGATATTTTGTGGAGAGGTCAAACTACTTCTGTTGGAACCTATGATCAACTAAAAATAGCAAAAGAAACTGGTTGCTTAGAGCTCTCTGTTGGAATTGAAACAGTTGATGATAATGCAATGAAATATATCAATAAAACTTGGCAATCAGAAAAAATAATTGCAAAATTTATAGAAAACATAAAAAAAGTAGGTATTAAAATTAAGATTTGCTTGATTTTCGGTTTACCTGGAGAACCAAAAAATATTGTAGAAAAAACGCTGAGGTTTATAGAAAAATATCGACCAGATTATATAAGTTTATCGGGTTTTTGCCCTATGCCTGGATCCCCAATCTACAATAATCCAGATAAATTTGGAATTGAGTATATTGATAAAGATTGGGATAAACATGCTCATTTGCTTTATAGATTTTCTGATACTGAGCATGTTGGTCTACCTTTTAGATACAAAAAAGAAACTGAGTGGGGAAATTCATTTACTAGGGACCAAATAATTGGAAATATAAAGGAAGTTCAGAAATGGCTTTCAAACCAATCAATGACTTATTAAATTAGTTAATCGATGATTGCGTATGAAACCCTAGACGCATTCTCGAATTTCTTCAGTCTAATATTATTTAGTCCTAAAGTTTCCATTACAGCTAAAGTTTCCCCCGGTGAATCTGGATCATTTAATTCATCAAAAGCTAAAACACTACCTTTAACTAATCTTGGTTTGATCAATTTTATAAGTTCTTTTGTAGGCTCATAAATATCAAAATCAAAGTAAGCTAAAGAAATTATAGTGTGCTGATTTTTTGAAATATATTTTGGGAATTCTTTAACTGCATCGCCTTTTATTATTTCATATTTTTTAATATGCGATAAAGGATTTAATTTTTCTTGGATTTCAAGGATTTCACCTAAAAATTTTTCATATTTATCGTGTGTTTTGAGTGCTCCTTTAAACATCATTTGATGAGTTCCGTCTTTTTTATGAACATTTGGAAAACCATCAAATGTATCAAAAGCAATTATCTTTTTGTGCCTGTTAAAGGGCTCATAAATTCCTCTTAAAGCTGAGAATAATGAGGAATTTTGACCCCATCTTGAACCAAATTCAAAAATATCTCCATGGACTCCTACTGTAAGTTTAAACAAATGATCAATTAATAATATTCTAGATAAATGTTTTGAATCTAAAAACAAACCTAAATTTGAAAGTATTTGATTCTGTGGAATTTTACTGTTTAACAACAAGTCTTTAAGCCGACTTCTTAGTTTATCTTCTTCCGATGAAGTTTTAAGTTCTATTGAATCTGGATTTTTTTTTAAATTAACCATTAAATATTTTTAGATACTTTTAGTTTATAAAGCAATCAGATTTTTTTTTTAGACTTATACAAATTTTTTTTTAAATAGGCCTCAATAATGATGAATACTTCCCATAAGCCATTGATTAACGGGTTTACTTGGGCTTTCCCAGCTATTCTTTTTGGTTCATTTCCTGAAATTTCAATGTATTTTTTTTTACTTCTGATACAGCCTATAGCAAGTTGCGTGTGTATAGCTATTGTTAAATTAGATCTATTAATTTTAAATTCCTTAAATAAATTTTTGTTAACACACCTATAACCACCCATCAAATCTGTAAAGTTACCACTAAATAATAAATTAACAATCTTAGTAAACATATAATTTCCAAAACCAGTTACAAGGGTATCGTCGTAGCTTTTTGCATTATCCTTATAACGTGAAACTATAACCATTTCATATCCTTGTTTTATTTTTTTAATTAATTTGGGCAAATATTTTGGCATCATATTTCCGTCGGGTGTAAATGGAATTATAACATTATTAAACTGAGCTTTTTTGATCCCTAGCCAATACGCGTCCATAATATTTTTTTTTAAATAAGTTATTTCAAAGCTTGAGTATTTTTTATTTTGATCAATAACTTTTATTTTGTTTTTGATAAGAAATTCTTTAGATCCATCTGTAGATCCACCATCAATAGCTATTATTTCATCAACTAAATATCTGTACTTTAAAAGCTTTGGCAAAATAATTCTTAAGCTAACTATTTCGTTCAAGTTTAAAATTGCTAGAGAAATTTTTTTATTTTTTTCCATTAAGCAATCATCATCTTAATTTTTTTATTCCAACCGTAAGCAATTACATGGGCCCAATATCTTAGTCTTCCTTCTTTTATATGAAATTCATTATTAATTTTTTTCAGCTTTATAAGTTTTAACTTATGCCCTTCTTTTAGTTTTGTTGAAAGTATTTTAGGTGAAGGGTGTAATTCTCCTTTGTTATTCATAGCATCTTTTAAATTTGTTATCTTTTTATATTTTTTATTAAAATAAACAACCTGCTTTAATTTTAAGTAGATATAATTTGGTTTAAAATACACGTCGAGTTTCTTTATATCTGTGGGCTTAAGTTTAAATTTAAGAGAATTCAAATTATCCTTTAGATGGGATATTTTTTTTGTGTGAGGAATTAAAATCATATTTTTAGACTTACTAGCTAAATAGTTAAGCATAATTGAATATCTAGATCTACGGTATTTTTTCATCAATGAATTTAATATTTCATTTTCTTTATTAGAAAAAGCAATCTCACCAGAACCAAAAGGACTATAACAAATAATTTTTATATTATTTTTTTCACAAAATTTAATTTTATTTTCTAAATTTCTATCCCTTATTGAAAATTCATCTTGTATAAATTTAAAAGATCCTTTTAATTTTTTTTTAAAGTATTTTATGTCTTTTAAATCATAATTACTTAAGCCAAAAAATCTTACTTTTTTATTTTTTTTTAAATAATTAAAAGCTTTTATTATTTCATCATTTTTTACATCGTAATTTGGCCAATGTGGTTGTATTAAATCAATAGCCTTTATATTTAAATTTTTTAAACTTTTGAGTGTAGAGTTTACAAATTTGTCAAATCTCAAGTTTTCTGCAGTTACCTTAGTTGAAATAAAGTTCTTTTGTTTAATATTATTTTGTAAACTGCCAATTATTTTTTCGCTATCACCATCTCCATAGGAAATCGAAGTATCTATAAAATTTCCCAATTTTGATCTACAAAAGAATTTTAAAGTATTTTTATGATTTAAATTATATTTTGACTCTTTTGAAAAAGCGCCTCCAAAACCAAAACCTAAACCAATTCTTTTAATTTTATCGAAATTAATCATTAAGTAAATTTATAAGATGATATTGTTTAAAAATTATGTATAAATGATTAATATCACAACTCATGAAAACTGTATCAGAAATAATAGCTTCAGAACTTAAAAAAAACAAAATTAATAGTATCTTCATGCTGACTGGTTATGGAGCGATGTACCTCAATGATGCGATAGAAAAATCAAAAATTAAATATTACGCTGCTCGAAATGAGGCTGCGGCGCCAATGATGGCTGAAGCTTATGCAAAATATAACGGGAATATTGGGGCTGTTTGTGTAACAGCAGGACCAGGAGCCACAAACGCCTTACCTGGACTAGCTGAGGCATATGTTGATAGCTCTCCTATAGTGGTAATATCAGGTCAAGTAGAAAAAAAATTTAGTGCTGACAACTACAAAAAAGTTTTTTTACGTTCACTGGGAACCGCAGAATTTTCTGTCACTAGAGTTGTTAAAAATATTACTAAATATTCGGTAACTATTAGAAACCCTTACGATTGCTTATACGAAATTCAAAAAGCGTTGTACTTATGTAAATCTGGTAGACCAGGCCCTGTTTGGGTTGAAATTCCTCTTGATGTACAGGCTTTCAAAATTAAAGATATAAAAAATTTAAAAAATTTTAAAATTAAAGAGAAGAAAAAAACAAAAATTAATTTAAGTAGGCTTATTCAAGAATTAAATAGATCGAAAAAACCCCTCCTAATAATTGGAAATGGTTTAAAACAATCTAAAACTGAGCGTGAATTTAAGAAGTTTGTAAAAAAATACAAAATACCATTTGTGACGTCAAGATTTGCTTTAGATTTATTTCCATACAGCATGAAAGAAAATATGGGTCTTTTGGGCATAAAAGGTACTCTGTTTGGTGAAAAATTAATCAAGGAATGTGATTTAGTTATCTCTTTGGGTTGTAGATTGGCACCTACATTAACTTTTGGAAGT
>MDTB01189971.1_pt1 | contig 16519 bp, 11 predicted proteins | sample 811161 | NCBI WGS metagenome assembly MDTB01 (sample SAMN05326650, study PRJNA326480) | marine metagenome | isolation source: seawater | place: Mediterranean Sea | collected 2009 | reverse complement strand
GAAAACGGTAGCCAAAAAAGCGGTCGCGCCCCGCAAGCCGAAAACCGTCAAAAAGAAAACGTTAGCCAAAAAAGCGGCCACGGCAAAGAATAAAACAAAACCAAGGGTCAAAGAAGCGAAGGTCGCCACCAGCACTTCCAACGCTGACAAAAAAAAGGGGAAAGTTACCACCCCCAAAAAAACAGCGGTTAAGAAAGCCGGTGTGAAAAAAGTTTCTTCTGCGAGCAAAAAGGTCGAGACAAGGTCCGCGGTCACAACTGTCTCAGCACCAAGGAAACCTGCCAGCTCCAGGTCGAAATCCACCTCCAAGTCAGCCAAAAAACAGACAAAAAAAGAATCAATGGCAAGGACGAAGGAAATCCTTGAAGAAATCCAACGTCAAGCCAAAGCAAAATCAAAAATCAAATCAAGTGGGACTACGGAGGGACCTCCTACAGGCAAGTCAGGTGTTAACCTCACTGAATTTGTCAAAGAATTACTGAGTCTAGCCCAAGAGCAAGGGTATCTGACATATGGGGACATTAATGAAGTCTTACCAGAGGAAGTCATCACCCCAGAAGATCTGGAAGAAGTTTACAACCGCCTTCGTAATCTCGATGTTGAAATAGTCGACCAAGCTGAGGTCGAGCGCATCAAGAAAAACGATCAAAGCGAGGAGGAAGACGCGGGACGTTTGGACATCCTCGACGATCCGGTAAGAATGTATATGAAGCAGATGGGAAAAGTTCCCCTGCTGACGCGTGAGCAGGAAGTTGAAATCTGCAAGCGCATTGAGGATGCCGAGATCGCTCAGAGAAAAATTGTTTACGGAATGGGCTTCGCTGGTAAGGAGCATATCGCATTGGCTGAAAAATTAATTGCTGAGCCTCCTAAAGAACGTTTCGACCGCGTCATTCTTGATAAGAAAATTGACAGCCGAGACAAGCATTTGAAATACATACGCAGGCTTGTCAAACAGGTTCGAGAGCAGGATCAGCTGGTGGATCAAAAATATGCTTCATGGCAAAAGGTCAACACCAAAAAAACTCAGGAGAAAAACCACGCTGAGTTTCTGAAGGCTGACAAAAAGCTTCAGAACATGTTTTCCAAATTTTACTTCAAGCAAAAAGTCATCGAAGAGATGACACTGGTCACTGAAAACATTTTTGAAAAGATCCACGCAAGTCTAAACTTGATCAAGGATCTGGAAAAACAAAAAACCTCCGCTCACCAGCAATCCTACATACAGATGGAGGAACAAAAGATTCATGCGCTAGAGGCATTTGTCCGCATGCCCAGCAATGACTACCTGAAATCTTACGACAAATTAAAGGAATTTGCAGCAAAAGCACATCAGGCAAAAACTGAAATGGTGGAAGCAAACCTTCGCCTGGTAATTTCCATTGCAAAGAAATACACCAACCGTGGCCTCTCTTTCCTTGATTTGATTCAGGAGGGTAACATGGGGCTGATGAAAGGGGTAGAGAAGTTTGAATACCGGCGGGGTTACAAATTCTCAACATACGCCACATGGTGGATTCGCCAGGCTATCACTCGCTCTGTCGCTGATCAGGCTCGCACTATTCGCATTCCGGTGCACATGATCGAGATCATCAACAAATTGATGCGTGTCCAGAAGCAGTTACTTCAGGAGTTCGGTCGTGAACCTACAGCCGAGGAAATTGCAGATGAAATGAATTTGCCTGTGGATCGAGTCAGTGCGGTCCTGAAAATGGCTCAGCAACCAATTTCACTCGAATCTCCAGTGGGTGATAGCGGAGACGCAAATTTCGGTGATTTCATTGAAGATAAATCGGCCGAAAACCCATCTGACATGACAAGCCACCTTCTTTTGAGGGAGCGCTTGAACGATGTTCTGACAACTCTCACCGAACGTGAGCGCAAAATCCTTGAGCTGAGGTTTGGTTTGCATGATGGGTATGCCCGCACGCTTGAGGAGGTAGGCAAGCAATTCAAAGTGACGCGAGAACGTATTCGTCAAATTGAAGCCAAAGGCCTGCGTAAATTGCGTCACCCAACTCGAATCCGACAGCTTCAGGGATTTCTTGAATCCGATGCTGCGGTTTAAGCAAGAGAAGATTTAGATTTGATTCGCCCCGAACACATTCAACCAAACTGTGTGTTTCGGGGTTTCTTTTAACCCCGGATGAATCTCCGACATTACTTCACGCATTACTCCACACTAGGGGGAGTTCAATCCATTATCGGCACACATTTGAAGTATGATGAGATTGCCGGCATGGATCCGACCTTACTTGCATTTTTTGATCCGGTCGAAAATCAAGAAAAGCATCAGAAGGTGAGTGGATTGTGTTGGAATGGGCGCACCAACATCAATGCTGCGAGAAATGATTTCAAGAGAAACGAATCCGGCAAGTTCCATGATTGTTGCGTTTATCACGATCTCTGGGGATTGGCTTTTCTCGCAGATTTGGATCATTGCCATCAAAGAATAGGTGCAATTCACTCACATTGGCCACACCTCGAATATCAACTAAAACAGCTCGATGGATTTTTGGATGGCGTTTTTTGTGATAGTCAAGCCTTGGCTGATATTGCCTTGAAAAGCATCCCTTCGCTTACCCCCGATCGCGCCGTTCATTTACCGGTTCCCATAAAAACTTGTCCCCTCGAATATCGAACGACTCGCCTTCCGTTAATAGACCGTCCATTGAAGCTTGGGTTTACTGGAAGAGTTGATCATCTACAAAAGCGTGTGGAGAGGTTCATACCTTTGGTCCATGCTCTGGAAATGAAGGGTATTCAATACGAACTAGAATTTCTAGGAGACGGCACTGGAAGAAAGCATCTGGAGAAAGCCTTTCATACCCGTGAAAACATTACCTTTCATGGAAAAAAGCTTGGCGCTGAATACTGGAAAATCATGGGCGAATGGGATTTTGTGATCTATACCAGTGATTTTGAAGGATCACCTTTGGCAATGCAGGAGGCAATGAATGCAGGCTGCCTGCCTATTTTTCCATCAATCCAATGTGGAGGTGATCTGGTAGTCAAAGAAATCAGTAAGGACCTGTTGTATGAACCGGAGGATTATCAATCCATAGCCTACACACTCCTGGATTGGCAAAAACGACCGCCTTCATTCGTTGGAGCTACCAGACAGAAAGGAATCCAGATAAGCTCAGAATATGCCGAGGACAAATACCATGTGAAGTTCAAAAAATTTCTGAATCATATTTTGAACCAACCCGTAATCTCCAAACATCCCATGCAGGCAAGAGACCGCTTCTGGACCGATATATTGCCATTTGCTGCGTTGAAACGTTACTATCCAAAGGGGTTTTTCAATTATAGAGAAAAATAAACATGATCAAACCGCATCGTTAATTTGATCCTATGATAATCGATTTTCCTCCAAATCATATACATCAAACCAAACATAGACTGGACGATGGTCAGGCAAGTTTTTTGGGATATAGGACTCAAGAAAGACCTGATTTACCTCTGGCAATTCACTCATTTTCAATTCCCGCATCCGATTGTTCCACTGAACAATTTCAAATTCCGATCTAGGTTTTGCCTTTGAGCGAATCCATTGAGCAACCTCATCATCAGTGGCACCCGTTGAGATAAAACCCTTGATTTCATCGGCATTAATCTCAGCAAATCCAAGAAATTGATTATCTAAAAAACAATCAAAATGATAGTCGTGATTACTGCCATTAATAACGGCTCGACACTTATCCAACATCCTACCGGCGATGACGTATCCAGCAAAAACTGTTCGTGGGCTGCGCGGAAAGGATGTCGATAAATCTAAAGCAATTGCCTTTAGTTTTTCACTTACCATGATTAAGATCACATCACATGAGTTACCGAAGTTCCAGATATTTTTGAAATAAAGCCCCAAAAAATGTTTGAATTCATCGCTGTTCAATTCAGGCAAAAACATTGTACAGTGTTTAGCTCAGATTTGCGTTTTAAATTCTTTTTAATCCCGAAACCATACTTGCTAAAATCATTTTTTCGACCATATTATATCTTTATTATTTATTATACGGTATACAAATTTAAATAATCCTGTTTTTAAATTTATTTAAAAATGATTGGTATGACACATCGTTCAGCACAAAAAATCGAATCTATGAAAAATTGGAGAAAAGAATGCCTATGCCTTCTGGCAGCACAATTGCTGCTGTACCCAATTACCTCACTCACGCAATCCTCTCCAACCGATCTTACGAATCTTAAACTCGAGGATATTCTTGCCATGCGCATCATTCCTTATACCGAGAGTGAGATAAATATGTCTCCTGAGTTACCGCAGGAGAGGTTTAGTTTCGCCTACCATTACGTGCACTCCACTTTTGAGGATTACCAGTCGGGACGAACCAAAATTCCTACCTCCCAAATGCAAGCACAGTTTCCTATTTTGCCTCTTGAAATCTCACAGGATGCTCATTTAATTTCTTTGGGATATATCATCAACCCCCGATTATCACTAGATATACAACTTTCTTATGTGCAGCAATCCACTTACCACATTAGCCGCGTACCTGGATTTGATGAATTCACTATCCGGTCTCATGGAGTAGGCGATACATCGATCGGCATCAATTACTTGTTGTGGCGAGGTGAAAAAGATTCATTGCTCTTAAGGGGTGGGCTAATTCTGCCCACTGGGTCAATCAATGAAAAAGGAAGGACCCCAAGAGATCCTAATATCGACACATTGTTGCCTTACACAATACAAATTGGTTCTGGAACAGTAGATTTCAACCCAAGTCTTACCCACGTGAGACAGTCAGGAAAAATCGAGTGGATCAATCAGTTACAAGGTACAATCAGGATTGGGAAGAATCATCACGATTACAGCCTAAGTCACCGAGCTATGGCTAAAACTGCATTTTTCTATAATCTTCTTCCTTATCTGCAACCATCAGTCAAACTGCTGGGGGTCTATTGGACGCGCTTGAATGGTCAGGACGATGATCTAGTGTTACCGAACGGAGTTTATCCGGCTCCAGTGACCAACCCGTCACTGTTCGGCGGACGCAAAATCGATTTTTTGTTGGGTTTAAGAGTGCCTATTAAGGATGGATTTCTCAAGGGACAACGGTTCGAAATTGAAGCAGGTGTCCCCGTCTACCAAGATCTCAACGGGCCGCAGCCCGGAGAAAACTGGAGGATTGCGACTTCTTGGAACTTTCAATTCTAAGTATCGAAATCAATGAAATATGCCAACAGCAGATGATCCCAGTTTCTAAAGATAGCTCTGAAAATTCATTCCATCTTCGCTTTAATTTTAATCCGATAATAATTTGTGTCGTCGTTTTGCTGCTATGTAATTGCTTTACATGGCATGGCCTTTCACAGGAATTGGATGAATATGAAGCGAAGGCATTGCTGGTCTATAATTTTGTAAAATACACATCCTGGCCTGAAGGCTCATTCGAAAATGAAACATCACCTATTCAGATTGCGGTTGTAGGGAATTCGAATTTCTTTGACTCCTTCAAGAATTATCAGGGAAAAAAGGTTAAAGGGCGCGCCCTGAAGATTGTCATGCTAAAGATGATGACCGACTTTGATGGGGAGCACGTCTTATATCTCAGCGGAAAATGGACAGCCTCAACAAAATTCTTCATCGAGAACGTGGGATTGAAGGAAAGACCCATTTTGACGGTTGGTGAGTCGGAAGATTTCGTCATCAATGGAGGCATCATCTCAATTATCAACGAAAACGATCACCTGGCTCTTCTCACCAATCCAAATGCAGCTAAAAACTCCCAACTCTTTCTAAGCAATAATCTAGTCAAACTTTCAAGACAAGTTTCAACTCACAAAGGTAACTAGTATCACTGATTTATGTGGGCTTCAATCTACAACCTGAGTTTGAACCGTAAACTGATGCTGCTTGTGATGCTTACCAGCATCACAACGCTCATTCTATCTTCGTCAGCAATGGTTGCCTTTGAAATAAAAGTAGTGACCGAACTGACCCTGCGTGAACTTGAGACACTTGTGGAAAACCTCGCTGAAAACGGTGAGGATCCCATGCAAATGGCAATGTTGGGTAAATTGCAAATGCCTAATGCAAAAAGAGAGGCAGACAGTTTGCTCACAATGAACGACAGGCAAGATATTGTTGCCGCTCGTTTTCTGGATCAGCAAGGTTCAATATTTTCGGAATACGTTAAAAACCCTGAAGAACTTTTAGATGTGAATGAAAGTAATATCTTTGAAGAGGGTTACACAATCAGTCTTACAGGAGTAAAATGGGTCAGAGCGATTAGAGACAACAGCAATCCAACCGAAATCATAGGATATGTCCACCTGATGTCCGATCATTCTTTGCTTCGCCAAAATATCCTTAAAATTCTGTTCACAAATCTGGTCATCGTCTTACTAGGTTCGTTGCTTGCATACGTTCTATCTGAGAAATTTGTTGCTTACATATCTGGCCCGGTTGCCAGCCTCCTGAAAACCTCACAAGAAGTTGCCGATACAGGGAATTACAATATAAGGGTTAAATACAGGAATGATGATGAGCTAGGTCAGCTTTCCCAACAATACAACAATATGCTGGATCATATCCAGCGTCGCGATAGTGAGCTCAACCATGCTTATGAAGAATCTGAGGAACGATTGAGGCAACTTCGAGTCGAAAAAAGCGAACATAATAAAGCTGTCGAGCGCGAAAGAAGCCTACTCCTGGAACTGGCTGAAAACAAACGAATCGAGGCTGAGGAGTTAAAGATTGCCAAAGAGGAAGCTGAGACCGCAAACCGCATCAAATCTGAATTTCTAGCCTGCATGAGTCACGAAATAAGGACTCCTATGAATGGGATCATTGGAATGACAAACATTCTACTTGAATCAGATCATTTAACCGATGAACACAGACATTATCTGAACTTGTCTAACGAATCCGCGGAGAGTTTAATGACTATCATCAACGATATTCTGGATATTTCCAAACTTGAAGCTGGTCGTATGGATTTTGAAGCGGTTGATTTTAATCTTCGAAACTTGCTTGAATCCACCATGGAAACAATGACCCCCAGCGCTTACAAAAAGGGTCTGGAAATCGGAATTAAACATTCGAGTCAATTACCCTTCGAATTGCATGGGGATGAAGGACGCACAAGGCAAATTCTAACAAACCTGATAGGTAACGCAATAAAGTTCACCGAAAGTGGGGGGGTCATTCTGACTGCAACCAACAAAGGTCGAACCGAAGAAAACTTTTTTCTCATACGTTTCGAGATTTCAGATACGGGCATAGGCATTTCTCAAGACGAACAACATCGACTGTTCCAAAAATTCACTCAGCTCAATGCTCCCTTCAGGACGAAAGCGCAAGGAACGGGGTTGGGACTTGCCATTACAAAGTCCTTAACGGAACTCTTAGGGGGAAGTATTGGAGTTGAGAGTGAGGAGGGAAAGGGAAGCCTGTTCTGGGTGGAGTTAGAATTCAAGTGCTTGAATGATTCCGAAGGTTTACCTGTTAGAGATGTTTCAAACACGCCAATTTGGATGATTTCACCTTCTCATATCAATGCGACCTGCATGTCGTCATTACTCAATGAACTGACTAATGAACTACATGTTTTCGGCAGCGCGGAAGAGGCAAAAAACGCCTCTCAATTGAATATCCCCAGCAAAGATGCTTGGATTGTGGCTGATATCCCCGTTCTCTATGAACCCCATGAAACTGATACCCTGATCGATAACATTAGAAAAAACCGACATTGGTCAAAACTTCCCATACTTTTACTTCATGCAGGGAATTTGCCTTCTACGTTTCTGAAAGCTGTTTCGAATAAAGTTAAAAAGGTAATCACTAAACCCCTCCATCATGCGACTGCCTATCAATGCCTCTTCACAACAAGCGAAACCCTCAATGAAGTAAAGCTTACCGCAAAACCTTCCACTACCATCAATTCCACAATTAGAATCTTGATCGTGGACGATCATCCCATTAACCAAAAAGTCGTGCATACCATGTTGAGCAGCCTTGGATATGAAGTAGCGATTGCAAACAATGGGCAAGAGGCAGTCGATTCTATCAAAGAAAACCATTTTGCGCTGGTCCTCATGGATGTGCAAATGCCCGTTATGGACGGTATTCAGGCAACCAAAGAGATCAGATCTCTCCTTCCTAAGATATATGGGGATAGCTGGAAAACCCCTATTGTCGCAGTAACAGCAAACGCCATGCTCGAGGACGACAGGCGGTGCCTTGATGCAGGCATGGATGATTACCTTGCAAAGCCTTTTCTAAAAAAAGATTTGATCCAAATTCTGGAGCAATGGGTTTAACGAAGCCTTGACCTCTTCAAGAGGAAATTGAAGGGGGGGAGCAAAGCAAATCTTGAAGAGTGATTGCTGAGGCAGATTTATTACGCGTGCTCATTACTTTGGTGTAAGCATGTATACATGGATCATCCACAGATGCATCTTGAGGTATTTTTTCATCACATCCGACGAACTGATAAATTTCTTCTAAGGTGATACAGTCGGCAGGTTTCGCAAGCGTCACCCTCGTATCAGGTTCGAATCCCTGAAATAAAATCCCTCCTCCCACCAACACATCTACCAGATGGGTTGTATCCCTGAGATCAAGTCCCTGTTCTACTGACAAAGCTTCAATATCCAGAGCTTCTTCGCCATTTTTAAATCGATCGGCTACAATTTGTAATAAACGCATCGCATTCAAAATGCTCATTTGATTATTACCATGTTCGTGAGGTGCCTTTACTGAGCCCTCCTGTGCTGGAAATTGGACGAGATAAGCAACGTGAGCGCCAAAGATTAAAATAATCCAGGAAACATTCAATCCAAGAAGGAGAATAGGGATTGCACCCAAACTTCCGTAAATTTTGTTTGCTGTGGCAACGTTGGAAAAGTAGACAACACTGAGCTGACTATTCAATTGAAGCAGTAGTCCCGCCGACAATCCTCCAGCAAACGAAGCTCCTAAGTTCACTTTAGTATTAGTCATGATTCGGTAAATAAGCGCACAAGCGGAACCAGTAATGCCCCAGGCAATAATGAATAAGAAAATTTTTCCAAACCAAGCCATTCCAGATAGAAAAACCGTGAAATCCTGGAGTATCGAACTAGACGACAACCCAGTTCCGACAATTAATAAAAAAGGCCCTAGAGTCAGTCCAGCCCAATATTGAGCTACACCTGCACCCCAACTACGATTTTCAGGAATTCCCCAAACTTGATTAAAGGTTTTTTCAATGGCTCGAAGTAGCATAATTGCAACCACAAGAAACAAAATGACGCTCGTCATTCCGATAGTACGTGTGTGAATTTTACTTACAAATCCGGCTATCTGACTTGCCACCTTTCTGCGACGGCCATTATCCCTCGTTTTATTGACTGAGAAAATATCCGATAATGACGAATTGCCTGTGGATGGATCCCATACCTTCTCGAAATGAAATCCTTCCAGAGATTTCAGTTCAGGCAGTGCTGATGGAAATGAATTGGTCGGGGTCAGAACGGTATCTGAATCACGGATTTCCAAATCAAGCATGGGGGCAACCGTTTTGACCATGGTATCAATCCAGACTTCAACCTCTTCCCTTCCCTCATCTCCATCCTTGAACATCAGGCTAGTGGCCACACTTAATCCAACTGCAAGGACTGGTATCAATCCAATCAAAGTAGTAAATGATAGCGAGGATGCATGGACGAAACCCGATTTATTTACAAATCGAGCGATTGCAGCCGGCCAGAAATCCAGGCAACGTTTCAGACCAGAAAATAAAGCTGAATGCTGCTGCTCGTCGTTGGTGACTTTTGGCTTCATCGAGGAAAGGGATTATGCAGGATCTGGGGAAAATAGTTTTTTATTTACCACCGGGAATACTACTGCGTTTTTCAAGGAGTATTCGAGTCGTGTTTAATTGACTTGTATCAAGAATCAATGATTCTTGGCGAGTCAAGTATCCTGATTTGCGAATTTCCAGCTCAACTCGCCCGGAGCTCAATTCTTCAAGTCTCAAAGGCGTAAGTCCCATTAATTTATCCTCTATATACACTTCAGCGTTCTCTGGGTAGGAAATCACCTGAAGACTGCATGCATTAAAAGAACCAAGTAGTTTCACCCCATTGGACTGATATCTCGTCACTCGGATTGGTTTGGTCAGGCTTTGGCCGTTCAATGTAAATTGGACCAAGTAATCACCCCTTGGCAATGCTATTTTATCTGGCGTAACACCATTCACCCAATTACCCGCATGATCCTGAAATCTGAATGCGGCGCCAAGTGGGTCTGTAATGAGATGCACCTCTGTTTTTAGTTCAACGAGCTCTACTTGAATCACATTTGTTTTTCCATTTTCAAGAAACGGAAAAACATTTGTAGAAGAATGACCTACAGCCACTATTGAAAGCTGATGCGCCCCCTCCTGCAGGTGATACCATATTTTCGGGGAAATTTCCTCATGGATTCCAGTGATACCCGGCCCCGACAAACTCAACAAGGCCTCCACTGGAGCCGTTCTCACAATGAGAGTGCTATTACCCCGAAGTATCACTCCGTTTAGGTCACTCGGTATTGAATCTCTCACGTTCAGAGCGAGACTTTGGCTCAAATCTTGCCTAGCCTGCTTTTGCTCTTTTAAGATCAGATTTTGATTCCAATCAACAATCAGCCATCCAATCAAAACGATACTGATCATTAAAATCAAAGCTCCCATAACTTTTGGCTGCAGCAATGTACGGATAAAAATGCGCGTTCGTTCTGATGCATTCGGCACATATGTTTGCTGGAAGGATTCCTCATAAGTTTCGACGGAATCCGTGATACCAAATCCAAGTAATGCCGACAACCGCAGTGCTGTGCTGGGTCGTCTCGCCACATCATCATCCAATGCATCCATCAAGCCTTGCTTGAAACTCTTCGGCACTAATAAATTTCCAAAGCGAACTTTACCTTCTAATTCGCAATGCTTTGGAAGTTGAACATGAATTCCTACATGGCGTATGCACTCAAGCAAGATAGAGGCAATGGAATAAACTTCGTCTGCTTGATGACAATCGCCACTCTGGATGGATTCAGGAGAACTATGCAAATTCCATGACCGGGGGAGAGGGCTTTCGCTGTTTTCTTGAAGTATCTGCAAAACAATACGATCAATTTGAGGCCCGAGAAAAATAACCTCATTTTCCTTTGTAAACCGAATATTGTCATTGCTTAATCGTCCATGCACATGGCCGGCAAAGTGTATTTTAACTAAATGCTGAAGAACTTTTTCAATACAGGGTTCAACATCCTCCCAAGTTCTTGAATGGTCACTAGTCAATAAGAGATCCTTCAATGAATCGCATGATTCGGTTAAAATGACGATGAATGGGTAAGGTTTTGAATGAGGATCGATATGCAAAATCGTATGCCATGATTGCTCAGTGGAATCCAGCCATTCTGTCAATCGTTGTAACAAAACCTCCAATAAAGAAGTATCTCTGCAAAATGCTTCTGGAGGAAAACAAAGGATCACCTCATTATCTTCATCCCGATCCTGAGCCAACCAGTAAACACTCGATTCACTCGTTCTGAATAATTCAGACTTCAGTACGAAACGTGCTTGCGACAAGCGCTGTCCCGCCTGAAGTTGCTGATGACCCGATTTAAGGGGAGCATCATCCGAATACACTTCACTCATGAATTTGAAACCTTTACTGCTGACTATTCTGCATGGAACTGCCAATGAATCCAATTCAAATTAGATCTGTCATTGCTTCCTGAAATGGACCAATTATAATTAGAAAAAATGAACAACATACTCGATTTGGGGATAACAAGCCCATCCGTCATTCCTGAATTGGATTCCAATTTTCGACCAGCCATGCTGGCTCATCAATCGTTTCTGAAGTCAGCTTCTTCACTGGAAGAAATTACTGATGTCAAAATAGTTCTGACTCGGCCTGATGAAAGTGCTTACTCTTTCAAAACGTCCATCCTGGCACCAAAAGCAAAGTCTTCTTCCCTCAATTTCTTTTTCCTGGAACGCTTTATCAAATGCCTGCTTTGGTCTCGCGGCGCGGCAAAAATTTATTGTACAGCTCCGAGGAGCTTGTGTGACGCGTTGAATCGTCACTACGCAAGCAATGCAAACGGCCAATGGGATGCAGAGATGATGGGACACCGCATCTTCGAGGAAGATTTTGAAATCATCCACTGCAGTGAAGCTGATTTACCGCAAGAAAAGAGTCATACTGCCAATTTAGGCAGGCACATGGAAGGATGCCGGATTGGCTTTGATCTGGGAGGAAGCGATCGAAAAATAGCGGCCCTGATTGATGGTAAAACAGTCTTTTCAGAGGAAATTGTCTGGGATCCCATTCCTCAAACAGATCCTCAGTGGCATTATGATCATATCATGGATACGCTCAAGCTCGCCGCTTCTAAATTGCCCCGTGTCGATGCCATAGGAGGAAGTGCAGCCGGGGTTTATGTGAATAACAGGGTTAAAGTGGCCTCACTCTTCAGAGGCGTTTCTGAATCTCAATTCAACAGTCGAGTGAAAGATCTATTTCTCGAACTCAAACGCGACTGGGGTGATATTCCTTTCGAAGTAGTAAATGATGGCGAAGTGACTGCATTAGCCGGCTCCATGAATCTGAATCGAAATGCCGTTCTAGGCATTGCCATGGGCACCAACCAAGCCGGGGGATTTGTCACACCCACTGGTCAAATCACACCTTGGTTGAATGAACTCGCTTTTGTCCCTGTGGACTATCACCCGGAGGCTCCAAAAGATGAATGGTCAGGTGACAGAGGGTGTGGAGTGCAATATTTCTCCCAACAGGCCGTAGCTCGCCTCATCCCCAGCTCAGGCATTAAGGTCCCTCAGGGGATGCCTTTCCCTGAACAATTGCTTATCGTGCAGAAAAGAATGGCTGAAAATGACCCCAAAGCCGCAGCAATCTACAGGACGATGGGGGTTTATCTGGGGTATGCTCTGGCGCAATACAGTCAGTTTTATGAATTCGAACATTTACTAATGCTTGGACGTGTCATGACAGGAACAGGGGCTGATCTGATGATTCAAAAAGCAAAGGAAGTTATCCAAAAAGATTTTTCGGATCTTGCAGAAAAGATTCAATTCCATACCCCGGATGAAAAGTCCAAGCGGCACGGGCAAGCCATGGCAGCTGCCAGTCTCCCTGACACGGCATCTGATTGATCCTACTTGAGCCTTGAGCGAACCGCTTCGAGGATGCTTTGATTGTCATCTCCCGCCTTCCATACAATTTCCAGGAATTCGGGTAAAGTTAGACCGTTTGAGGCTAAAAAAGAACGATCCCCACCACATCCATACATGGTGTTTTGATCTAATTCCCCTCTCATTTTGGCTCGAGCTTTGGCAATAATGCGCGGCAACCACGGAATACCGTCCATGGGTTCAGTTTTTGCGGGAAGTTGCCTGGATGGAATCTCGACATTGCTGGCGATCCCGTTTTGCATTTCACGCAGGTATCGATCTCGGATCGAAGCAACCTGCAATACGGTTTCGAAATCAGGTTCACCGTAGTTACATTGATCCTCTATAAAGTCGAATAATTCCTGAGGTTTGCAACCTATGGAGGCAAGAAAAGTAGTTTCCTGATTCGAAAAGAAGGAAGAAGCATTCCGATCACCTGATTGGTAATTCTTCTCCCCCCGATCAAAGATCTCCTTGAACTTTTTTCCCCATGGAATTTCGTGGTCGTTCATGCTGGAAATTTGCATGAATAATCATGCTTGTCCAATCATCGTTTGAATTTTTGACTTTGCCTCATTGATGGACTCAGTCCATCATGACGCCATGACAAACCGATTTGATTTAAAAGGCGATGTGGCCGTGGTTATTGGCGGCACTGGCAGTCTGGGGGGAGCAATTGCACAAGGACTGGCTGAAGCTGGAAGTCAAGTAATCATCCTTGGCCGCAATTCTCAGAACGGAGAAGCCAAGGCCTTGAGCATTAGAGAAAACGGAGGCAAAGCTGATTATGTCAAAGCCGATGCAATGAGCGCAGAGAGTTTAAAGGCAGCACATGCAACCATCCGCAAACAATTCGGACCTCCCGTTATTTTGGTGAATGCTGCTGGTGGGAATGATCCAAAAACAACCCTGACCGGCGATTTCACGTTTGATCAAATCCCGTTGGAAGCATGGAGAGGCAACTTTGATCTCAACCTTGTGGGCGGTGTTTTTCTCCCTTGCCAGGAATTTTGCCCAGCCATGATCGAATCAGGCAAAGGCAGCGTCATCAATATAGCAAGCGTTTCGGCTCATATTCCCTTGTCACGGGTCGTTGCCTATTCTGCCGCGAAGGCCGCCGTCCTTAGCCTCAGTCAATTTCTGGCACGCGAATGGGCTGGATCGGGCGTTCGAGTCAATACCATTACTCCTGGTTTTTTCCCAGCTGAACAGAACCGTAAAATTTTGTTTAATGAAGACGGAACACCAACGGAACGTGCAGGATCCATCATGGGTCATACACCCATGGGTAGATTTGGTAATGCGGAGGAATTGATCGGTGCAGCAGTCTTCCTGGCAAGTCATGCTGCCAGTAGTTTTGTAACTGGCACGGACATTCGTGTGGATGGCGGTTTCCTGAGTCAAACCATTTGACCCCCCCCTGATCCCATATAATCTCATGGCCGCACTCATCGCACCTGATCAATCATTTCTGGATCCAGCCAGCGTCGGTAAATTCTTGGAATCCTCGGTTAGCCATGAAACGTTCGCAAACAAGCGTATTCTGTTAATCGTTCCAGACAGCACTCGCACAGCTCCGGTCGGCATGGTTTTCAAACATTTATTTGAGCGAAACCATGCCGAGGTGAAGTCAATGGACGTCCTCATTGCTTTGGGAACTCATCAACCAATGAGTGAAAAGGCCATTTGCGATCGATTGGAAATAAGCATTGAAGAGCGCAAAGAGCAATACGAGAAGGTCCAGTTTTTCAATCACGAATGGGACAACCCGGAAGCACTTCAACAAATTGGCACGATCACTTCTGAAGAAATAAGCGACCTGACAGAAGGACGCTTCTCAATGGAGGTTCCCATCAGCGTGAATAAACGCTTGTTCGATTACGATCAAATCATCATCATCGGCCCCGTTTTTCCTCACGAGGTGGTTGGGTTTTCCGGGGGGAACAAGTATTTGTTTCCGGGTGTCAGCGGCCCAGAGGTTCTAAATTTTTTCCACTGGCTGGCGGCGATTATTACCAATCCCAAGATCATCGGTCATAAATGGACTGCTGTCCGCAAGGTGATTGACCGTGCTGGGTCTTCGGTGACGATCCCCAAGTTAGCCCTTTGCATGGTGGTTACACATCAAGGGTTACGAGGAATATTTACTGGCACACCAGAATCAGCCTGGGATGAAGCTTCCAATCTTTCTGCTAGAACGCATATTGAATACAAAGAAAAACCTTTTCAGACCATCCTTTCTTGTGCTCCGGAAATGTATGACGAATTATGGGTAGGTGGAAAGTGCATGTATAAGTTAGAGCCGGTCTTGGCCGATGGGGGTGATTTGATTATATACGCCCCGCACATCAAGGAAATCAGTCTAACCCATGGTAAGATCATCCGTGAAATAGGATACCATTGTCGTGACTATTTCCTGAATCAATGGGAAAAATTCAAAAATTACCCTTGGGGCATCCTTGCTCATTCCACACACGTTCGAGGTGTCGGTTCATGGGAAAACGGACAAGAAAAACCAAGAGTCAATGTCATCCTTGCAACCGGGATTTCAAAAGAAGTCTGTAATGAAATCAATCTTGGATACCTGGACCCCACGACCATAGAACCTGAGTCCTATGCCCATCGTGAACATGAAGGAATCCTCTATGTCCCCAAAGCAGGTGAAGTTCTTTATCAGCTCAACAAGCCTCCATCCTGGGCGAAGCCGGGTAATGATTAAATTCCATTCCATGTTTTCAACATGTACGAAGTAACCCAACTCAGCAACGGAACAAGGATTGCCACGGCTCATATGCCTCAAATGGCAAGTGTTTCTCTGGGGATCTGGTCGGGCAGCGGAAGCCGTCACGAATCAGCATCCCTTAATGGCGTTTCCCATTTTATTGAACACGTCTTGTTTAAAGGCACAAGCCGTCGTAATGCCAAAGAAATTTCAGAATCTGTGGAGGGAATCGGCGGGTATTTGAATGCCTTTACCTCTGAGGAAAATACCTGTTACTACGCTAAGGCACGTGCGGATAAATGGGAAATACTTGCCGATGTGCTGATGGACATGTATCTCAATCCGTCTTTTGATCGCGATGAAGTAGAAAAAGAAAGGGAAGTGATTCGAGAGGAACTGGCCATGTACCTCGACCAGCCAAGTCAGCATGTTCTTGAATTATTGAATGAAGTTCTTTGGCCAAATCACCCACTCGGACGGTGCATCACCGGCACGAACAGCTCCATTGATCGTCTGAAAGCAAGTGATTTGAGGCGTTACTGGAAGAAACATTATGTTTCCTCCAATACAATCATTGTACTTGCTGGTCCTCTGGAGCATCAAACGG
>MDTB01062114.1_pt1 | contig 16519 bp, 14 predicted proteins | sample 811161 | NCBI WGS metagenome assembly MDTB01 (sample SAMN05326650, study PRJNA326480) | marine metagenome | isolation source: seawater | place: Mediterranean Sea | collected 2009 | reverse complement strand
TTTTTATAATGATCAATTATTAATTCTTGATACATTTCATCAAAATCAGTTAGCTCTCTCATTTAAAATAATCCTCAACTAATTTCAAGCCTTCAACTAATTTATCAACTTCACTTTTATTGTTATATAAATAGAAGCTTGCTCTTGAAGCAGCTACAACTCCATAGCTTCTTACCAAAGGCATTGCGCAATGATGTCCTGTTCTAATAGCTATTCCATATCCATCCAATAAGCTACCTATATCATGAGGATGAATAGTTTCATGAACAAATGAAACTACTCCCCCTCTAAGCTCTTTAGATTTATTACCTAATATTTTAAATTTATCCAATTTAGAAATTTGATTTACAGTATATTCCCCTAATTCCATTTCATGATTCCAAATATTTTCCATTCCAACTTTTACCAAATATTCGCAAGCTACACCTAGAGCGATTGAATCAGCAATATTGGGGGTTCCTGCTTCAAATTTATATGGCAATTCATTCCATTTTGATTCTTCATAAGTTACTTCACTTATCATATCTCCGCCATATAAAAATGGGATCATTTTATCAAGAATTTCTTCTTTGCCATGCAAAACGCCAATACCAGTGGGTCCCAACATTTTATGTCCAGAAAAACAAAGAAAATCACTATCAATCTTTTGCACATCGACTGGCATATGAGGAACACTCTGACATGCATCAACTACTGTAACTGCATTATACTTTTTTGCTAAGTCAATTATTTCTTCTAATGGCAATACTGTCCCAAGCACATTTGACATATGAGTTACTGAAACTAACTTAGTTTTTTTTGAAATTTCTGCACCAAACTTATCAATGTCTATATCTCCGTTATTATTTAGGGGTAAATATTTCAATATTGCACCCTTTTCTTTACATAACATTTGCCAAGGAACAATATTGGAATGATGCTCAAATGGAGTAATAAATATTTCATCACCTGAACTAATATTGGCCTTGCCCCAAGAATAAGCAATTAAATTTAGAGACTCAGATGCATTTCTAGTAAAAATAATCTCATTAGAACTTTTAGCATTAATAAATTTTTGAATTTTAATCCTAGATTTCTCAAATTCATCAGTTGCTTTAATGCTCAATGCATGGACACCCCTGTGGACATTTGAATTATATTTTTCATAATAATTTACTAAAGATTCAATTACTTCTTTTGGCTTTTGGGATGTTGCAGCATTATCAAGATAAACGAGATTATTGCCGTTTACTTTTTCATTTAAAATTGGAAAGTCTTTACGAATTTTTTCTAAATTTATCATATTTCAAATGAAAGATTAGGGAGTATGGCATCAGATTGATTTTTAGCAAAAATTTTAATATTCTCATCAGAAATTTCTTCTATTATTTCAGACGCAAAACCGTTAATTAGCATTTGGGTTGCAGTTTTCTTGTCAATCCCTCTACTCATCATATAATAAAGAGTACTTTCATCAACATGACCGGCAGTGGCTCCATGGGAACATTCAACATCATCTGCATATATTTCAAGGCTAGGTTTAGTATCAATTTCTGCGCCTTTAGACATAACTAAATTTAAATCTTTTTGTTCTGCATATGTCTTTTGAGCGTCTCTTTTAACATAAATTTTTCCACTAAATACTGCCCTAGATTCGTCACTTAAAATACCTTTAAAAAACTGATTACTTTTTGTATGAGGAACATTATGGTCAACAACAACATGTGTGTTAAATTGCGAATTATTTGTTGTAAAGTAAAGCCCTTTTAAGTCACATTCACTGTTTTCGCCGTTCATGCTAACTTTAATGTCATTAGAAGCAATCAAAGAAGAGTTAGAAAAGGATGTAAATTTATAATAACTATTTTCCTGTTGATCTACCCTAGTGAATTTAAAGTTGTTTTCAGTAAAAGATGATTGAAAAACAAGATTATGAAAAACCTTTGAATTTTTACTTAGCCTGAGTTCAGTAACAGGAAGTTTAAGTGTTACGGTTTTACTACTAATAAAAATTTCGTTTAATGTTAACTGAACATCAGGATCAATGTTTATACAAATTCTTGGACATTCTAAAATATCTTTATCGGAATTACTGTAGTAAACAATGTTTAATTTCTGACTTTTAAAATTAGTATTTATATTTATAAATATTGGCTTATAGGACATTGATGCATTTAATGAAATAAATTCATCTTCATTGAGACTTATGACAGGCTCATATGATTTTGATGAAATGTAATCAATTCCATTAATATCACCTATTTCTGCTATTCCGTTTACTACTTTAATAGTGTTGCTGTCTTGAAGACCAATATCATTTAAATTTGGACCTTTAACAGAATTTTTTAAATCAGAGATATAAAGTGTTTTTTCTAAAGACCTTAAATCTATATATTTCCATCTTTCATCACTCTTTTTTTTAACTGGAAATCCATTTTGCGAAAAAAAATCAAAGTTTTTTTTTCTAAAATCTTCGTTGTCAGATAATTTTAATAGTTCATCAAAATTTTTTTTGTAATGCTCAAGATAATTCATATTCAAAACTTTCATACCCGTGTTCTTCGATTTTTTTGACTAATTCATATCCACCAGATTGAACAATCTTACCTTTAATTAACACATGAACATGATCTGGTTTTATATGATCTAATAATCTTTGGTAATGAGTAACTATCAAAAATGACCTATCTTTATTTCTCATTCTATTTACAACATCTCCAACAGATTTTAGGGCATCAACATCTAATCCAGAGTCTGTTTCATCTAATAAAGCTAAATTTGGCTCAAGCATTAACATCTGAAAAACTTCATTTCTTTTCTTTTCTCCACCTGAAAAACCTTCATTTAATGACCTTTTCATTAAATCTTGATTAATGCCTACAATTTCAAGGTTCTGATCATATTTTTTTGAAAAATCTCTTACGCTCAGCTCTTTGTCGCCTTCGAACTTTCTTTTTGCGTCTACAGAAGCTTTAATAAATTGCCAAGGCCTCACTCCAGGTATTTCTGAAGGATATTGAAAAGCCATAAAAATACCCTTTTTAGCTCTTTCATCAACTGGCATTTCTATTAAATCTTCTTGAAGATATTCTATTTTTCCTGAATCAACAGTATAAGAATCTTTGCCAGCAATTACATTAACTAATGTACTTTTACCTCCACCATTTGGGCCCATTATTGCGTGGGTTTCACCTGTGCCTATGGTAAGATTTAATCCATCTAAGATTCGTTCTTCAGTTTCAGTAACTGAAGCTTTGAGATTAGTAATATTTAATAGTGAGTTATCCAACTGCACCCTCCAAACTTACTTTTAATAATTGTCCTGCTTCTACAGCAAACTCAAATGGTAATTCTTTGAAAACTTCTTTGCTCCATCCAGTTATAATCATGTGATGAGCTTCTTCTTCATCTAAACCTCTTTGCATTAGGTAAAACAATTGATCATCGCTCACTTTTGAAGTCGATGCTTCGTGTTCGAGTTTTGCAGTAGGGTTTTTTACTTCAATATAAGGAAAAGTTATTGCACCACATTCCTCACCAATTAATAAGGAATCGCATTGAGTAAAATTTTGAGAATTCTCTGCAGATGGAAGAATTTTAACTTGGCCACGATATGTGTTGTTTCCTTTTCCGGCAGATATTCCTTTAGCCACAATAGTACTTTTCGTATTTTTCCCAATGTGTATCATTTTGGTTCCTGTATCAGCCTGTTGATGATTATTAGTAAGCGCAACTGAATAAAATTCTCCTATAGAATCATCACCTTGAAGAATAACGCTAGGGTATTTCCATGTAATTGCCGAACCTGTCTCTACTTGTGTCCAACTAATTTTTGATCGCGCACTACATTTTCCTCTTTTTGTTACAAAGTTATAGACTCCGCCTTCACCCTCTTTATTCCCAGGGTACCAATTTTGAAGAGTTGAGTATTTAATTTCTGCATCTTCAAGAGCAATGAGTTCTACTACTGCTGCGTGCAATTGACTACTTTTTCTAATGGGTGCAGTACATCCTTCTAAATAACTGACGTAAGATCCTTTGTCAGCAACAATTAAAGTTCTTTCAAATTGTCCGGTATCAGCTGTATTAATTCTAAAATATGTCATCAATTCGATTGGGCACCTTACTTTTGGTGGAATATAAATGAATGAACCATCAGAAAAAACGGCAGAATTAAGATTTGCGAAATAGTTATCTGAATAAGGAACAACGCTTCCTAAATACTTTTTTATTAAATCAGGATGATTCTTAACAGCTTCACTGAAAGAACAAAACACAATTCCTAATTCTTTTAACTGTTTTTCATATGTAGTAGCTACTGAAACACTATCGAAAACTGCATCAACAGCTACTCCAGCTAATTGAGCTCTTTCTTCAAGAGGAATTCCAAGTTTTTCAAACTCCTCAAGTATTTCAGGGTCAACTTCATCTAAAGATTTTGGTGCATCAGATTTATTTGGAGCAGCATAATAATGTATATCTTGGTAATCAATCTTTGGATATTTTACCATTGCCCAATCTGGCTCGCCTTGTTTTTCATCCTGTTTAATCCAATGCTTATAGGCTTTCAATCTCCAATCAAGCAACCAATCAGGTTCTTCTTTTTTTTTGCTAATTAATTTAACAACATCTTCGTTAAGGCCTTTTGGAACTACTTCAGTTTCAACGTCAGAAGTAAAACCCCATTTATATTCTTTTTCTTCTAGTTTCGTTTCTCTAGAAATTGAATTATTTTCCATATTTTGCAACTCTTATTATTATTATTATTAACTTTTATTTTTTCTCAGATTAATTTAACTATAATAATTATATCAGAGATATTATATAATGAACCTATGTCATTTGAACCAATAATTGGATTAGAAGTTCACGTTCAATTAAATACTAATACGAAGATGTTTTGCTCATGTTCTTCAAAGTATTTGAACGTAGAACCAAACACATTTGTTTGTAATGTTTGCTTAGGTTTGCCTGGAGCACTTCCATCAGTTAATTATCAGGCGGTTATTTCAGCAATTAAACTCGGATTATCGTTAAATTGTAAAATTTCTAATTTAACAAAATTTGATAGAAAAAATTATGTATATCCTGACCTGATGAAAGGTTATCAAATATCTCAACTTGATTTGCCAATTGCAATTGAGGGAAATATGAAAGTAAAAAACATTGAAGAAAATTACACAAAAATAAGAATTAATAGGGTTCATATGGAAGAGGATGTTGCAAAGCTAATTCATAATGAAATATCTGGGGAAGTTTTAGTTGACTTAAATAGGTCAGGCATGCCATTACTTGAGGTAGTAACTGAACCTGATTTTAGGTCAGCCATTGAAGCTGAAAACTATCTGACAAATCTTCAATCAATAGTTAGATTTTTAAATATTGGAAATGCAAATATGGAAGAAGGAAGTTTTAGATGTGATGCAAATGTAAGTATAAGAAAAAAGGGAACCAAAAAACTAAACGAAAAAGTTGAAATTAAAAATATGAATAGAATTAAAGCTGTTTCAAGGGCAATAGAATATGAAATTGAAAGGCAAACTTTAGCATTTGGATCAGGAGAAAGGATAATTCAAGAAACAAGAGGTTGGGATGATTTAAAGTCGGAAAGTATACCTCAAAGATCAAAAGAAGATGCTCACGATTATAGATATTTTCCTGAACCAGATTTACCTGCGATAAAATTATCAGAGAAATTTATTGAAGAAATAAAAAATAATTTACCTGAATTGCCTGAAGAAAAATTAAACAGATATGTTAATCAAATTGGAATATCCGAATATGACGCAAAAATTATAATTTCAAGTATAGAAAAAACTAGATTTTTTGAAGAAGTTGTAAATAATTTTAAAGATGTTGAAACTAAATTGATATCAAATTGGTTAAATGTTGAACTAAACGGAGTATCAAATAATAACAAAGATTATGATTTAAAAAAAATGAAATTATCCTCAAAAAATTTTGGGAGATTAATTAAATTAGTTAAGGATAAAAAAATAAATAAAAATTCCGGAAAAGAGATTTTAAATAAAATTTATTTTTCAGATGAGAATCCGGTCGAATTAGTAGAAAAAATGGGACTAAAATCAATGGATAATGCTGAAGAGCTGGGAGTTATAGTTAAAGAGACTCTTAGTGAGAATGAATCAGCAATTGTAGATTTTAATAATGGTAAAGAAAATGCTGTAAGGTATCTTATTGGTCAAGTAATGAAAAAATCAAGAGGAACTGCCAACCCGTCTCAAACTGAAAAGGAAATATTAAGACAATTAAATGAATAACGTTAATGTAACTGGAATTGGTGGCGGCACAGGCTTATCAACATTATTTAGAGGCTTAAGAAATGAAAATATTAATATTTCTGGAATTATATCTGTAACTGATGACGGAGGAAGCTCAGGCAGGCTCAGAGAGGGTTTTGGCATATTACCTCCCGGGGATTTCAGAAACTGCTTAGTAGCCCTTTCAGAAGCAGAGCCATTGTTAAAAAAATTATTTCAGCACAGATTTGATGGAGACAACCCATTATCTGGCCATTCTTTTGGAAATCTCTTTATTCTTGCGATGGAAAAAATAACAGGAAACTTTGAAGAAGCACTTGAAGAATCTTGTAAAATTTTAAACGTTAAAGGTAAATTAATTCCTTCAACTTTAGATCAAATTAATCTTGAAGCAATTATGAATGACGGATCTCATATTATTGGTGAATCAAGTATTCAAGAAAATTTATCTGGAATAAAAAATATTAATTTATTTCCAAAAAAAGCTACTCCAAATCCTAAATCATTAGAAATAATTAAAAAATCTGACTATATTATTTTAGGTCCTGGTTCTCTATACACAAGTATTATTCCAAATTTTCTTGTTTCTGGGATAATTGAAGCTATTCATAAAAGTGAAGCTAAAAAAATTTTAGTTTGTAATGTTGCTACTCAATTATCTGAAACAGATAACTTTAATGCTGAGAATCATTATAAAGAAATACAAAAATATACCGATAAACTTAATATTGATTACTTTGTTGTTAATAGCAAGTTAGACAGCCTAGGTGAAAATTTTCCTACAAGTTCAGTAGTAGATTTTGGAAACCTTGAAGAGCTTGAAACAATTATAATAAAAAAAGATCTTATGAATAATAGTTTCAAAGGTCACCATGACTCTGATAAACTATCCAAAACAATAATGAATATAATTAATAAGTAATGTTTACAGTATTATCAATAATAATATCTTTAACCTTAATTGCAGTAATACTTCTTCAAGTAAGAGGGGGAGGAACTGCATTATTTGGGCAGGCGGAAAGTTCTTTTAGAGTTAGGAGAGGTTTTGAAAAAATACTATTTAGAGGAACTATTTTTTTAAGTATTATTTTCGTTATTGTTGCAGTGTTAAGCGCTAGATTTTAAATTTTTTCCCAAGAAGAAGTTCCATCATTATTATCAATGATATTAATTCCTTTACCCTCTAGAATTTTTCTAATATTATCAGCTTTATCAAATTCTTTTAATTTTCTATATTCATTTCTTTCTTCAAGAAGTTTATCAAATTCATTATTAATAACTTTATTTTTTACTTCATTTTTTTGACATAACCCTGTAATTTCTAACATTTTATTTAGAACTATTAATGCATTAGAAACATCGAAAGTTTTCTTAGAAATGTTAATTTTTTTTGCTAAAGAAATAATTTGAGATAGTGCAATTGAAGTATTTAAATCGCTGGATAAAGCTTTATCAAATTTATTTTCTTCAGAATCTGAGTTAAGAATATTTTCATTTTTTATTGATTTGATATTGAGTGCTTCTTTAATTCTATTTAAAGGCTTAACAAAGCTATTTATGACTTTCTCATCATATAATAACGGTTTTCTGTAATGAGAAGATAATATCCACATCCTTAGTAAATCAGGGCCAAATAATTCAATAGCGTCTTTTAATTTGATTAAATTTCCTAATGATTTGCTCATTTTTTCACCGGCTATCTTTACCATTCCATTATGCATCCAGATATCTGCAAATTTCTTTTCATTTAATGATTCACTTTGAGCAATTTCATTTTCATGATGAGGAAAGATTAAATCTATTCCTCCACCGTGAATATCAACAGAATTCCCTATGGAATTTAATACCATTGAGCTGCATTCTATGTGCCAGCCAGGCCTTCCTTTTCCCCAAGGTGAGTTCCAAAATGGTTCACCAGATTTTGATGATTTCCATAAAGCAAAATCTTCGTCGGATTCTTTTTTTAAATTTTCATTTACTCTTGTCCCTGATATCGAATCTGAAAGTTTTCTAGAACTTAACTTTCCATAATTTTTAAATTTGCTCACTCTGAAATAAACACTTCCATCAATTTGGTAAGTAAATTCTTTTTTTTCTAACTTTTCAATAAAACTAATAATATTTACTATTTCATCAGTAGCTTTCGGGTAAGAGTTTGCTCTCTTAACACCAAGTGCATCCATGTCTTCGAAAAAAGCGTTTATATATTTTTCTGAAACTTCTTCAGGAGTCATATTTTCAGAAATAGATTTAGCAATTATCTTGTCATCAACATCAGTGAAGTTTTGCACCCTCATTACTTTGTAGCCTTTAGAAGATAAGAATCTATCTAATATCTCAAAAGAAACCGATGAGAAAGCATGACCTAAATGACAAAAGTCTGAAGTGGTTATGCCACAGACATACATATTTATATTTTTGTTGGCTACTTCTTTATATGTCTTTGTATAAGAGTCGTATATCTCAATCATTTTTTAATTAAATTTACTGCACATAATGTTGCAATTCCATCACCTGAACCAATTAATCCTAGCCCATCTGTAGAAGTTACTTTTACGTTAATATTTTTTAAGTTTAATTTTAATAATTTACTCACATTCTCTTCGATAATATGAAGATATTCAAATAATTTTGGTTCTTGTAAAATTATTTGAATATCGATATTTTTAATTTCTTTTTTTTCTTTTTCTAGCATTTTCAATGTTTCGTCCAAAAATAATTTTGAAGAAGCTTTTTTCCACTTGTTGTCAGATGAAGGGAAATACTTACCTAGGTCACCTTTTGCAGTTGCGCCCAAAATAGCATCACATATAGCATGAATCACAACATCACCATCACTATGTCCTAATAAACCTTTTTTGAAAGGAATATGAACTCCCCCTAAGTACAAACTTTCTGTGGGTGCAAGTTCATGAACATCAGAAGATATGCCAGTGAAGATAAGTTTCTGAGAAATTTCCTGCAATTGGTCTAAGTCATTTTTAAATGTGATTTTATGATTACTTAAATTTCCTTCAATTTTGGCTACTTCAATATTATTATCTTCAAAAAGTTGAGCTTCATCAGTATAAGATTTTTTATCAATTTGTTCTAAAACAAGATTTTTCAATTTGTCATAATCAAAAAATTGAGGTGTTTGAGAATAATATAAATTATCTCTTCCAATTGTTGATAAAACTTTATCAATTTTTATTTTTTTTACAGTATCGACTATTTTAACTGCTGGAATAACGCAGGTATGATTATCTAAAAATTTCAAACCTTTAAAAATAATATCTTTATTAAAATAAGGTCTGGCGGAATCATGGATAATTACATTTTGAGGATTATATTTTGAAATATAAGTTAAGGCATTTTTAACTGAATATTTTCTTTCAGTTGAACCAAGAATTATTTCAGTATTATTTAAGTTATTTAAACTTAAATAATTTTTTATAAATTCATTATTATCTTTTGAAGCAACTATAATTATCTTATTAATTTTTTTTGAATCTATAAGTTTTTCAAGGGAGTGAAAAAAAACAGGTTTATTATTTAAATTAATTATAGATTTATCGAAATCATTTACTCTTTTGCTTTTACCTGCGCAGAGTAAAATTGCTATATTATTTTCTTTAATTGATAAATTATTATTCACGATAAATTAGTATATCAGACTGATATGAAACTAATTTAGCTTATTTTTTTTCTTTTTTTATAACAAGATTATTTTTATTTGAAGTCACTTTAACTGAATCCCCTTCATTAAATTCACCAGATAATAATTTTTTTGCAAATTCATTTTCAAGGCTTCTCTGAACTACTCTTTTTAAAGGCCTTGCTCCATAAGATTTATCAAATCCGTTTTCAACTAGCCAGCCAATTCCGCTTTTGGTAATTTTCATATCTATTCCTAAGTCTTTAACTCTCTCAATGAATTTGCTTGTAACTATTTCTGCAATTTTAGACAACTCTTCTTGGGTTAGAGAATCAAAAATAATTGTTTCATCAATCCTATTTAAAAATTCTGGCCTAAAATGATCAACTAAAGCTTCTTCTACTGCAACATTTCTACTATTTTTCTGAGAAGATGTTCCAGAAAAACCTATTGATTCTTTTGCAATGTGAGATGAGCCTAGATTACTAGTCATGATTATTACACTATTTCTAAAATTTACTGTCCTTCCATGACCATCAGTTAACCTACCATCATCTAGCAATTGTAGAAGTAAATTCATAACATCAGGATGTGCTTTTTCAATTTCATCAAACAAAATTACTCGAAATGGTCTTTTTCTTACTGCTTCAGTAAGTTGACCTGCGTCATCATAACCAACATACCCTGGAGGGGCACCTATAAGTCTTGTTGAAGAACCTTTATCCATATATTCAGACATATCAATTCTGACCAAATTATCTTCATCGTCAAATAAACTTTCAGCCAATGCTCTTGCTAATTCAGTTTTACCAACTCCAGTAGGGCCTAAAAAAATAAATGTTCCAACTGGCCTTTTAGGGTCACTTACACCCGACCTTTGCCTTCTAATTGCATTCGATAATGCCATAACAGCATCATTTTGACCAACAAGTCTTTCATGCAGTTTTTCTTCAAGGTTAATTAACCTTTCTTTATCTTTCTCAACGAGTCTTGTTACAGGAATTTCTGTTCTTTCAGCAATTAATGTAGCTATACTTTCAGTATCAACTATTAAATCTTCATTTAAACTTTTAGACTCAACATTATTTGTCATTTCTTCATGAAGATTTAATCTTTCAGATTTAAATTTTGCTGCAGCTTTAAAATCATTCCTTCCATTTGCAGCTTCTTCTTTGTCGATTAAACTTTTTATTTGATTGTCGTAATCCTTAATTTCATCTGGCAATGATTCGGAATCTATTCTTACTTTTGCAGCAGCTTCATCAATCAAATCAATTGCTTTATCAGGAAGGAATCTATCTGTTATATACCTAGCACTTAAGTTTACTGAAGCTTCAAGTGCTGAATCTGTAATTACTATTTTATGATGTTTTTCGTATCTAGGCCTCAAGAATTTAAGCATTTCAACAGCAATATCTTGGTCAGGCTCATTTACATTAACAGGAGTGAATCTTCTTTCAAGGGCTTTATCTGATTCAATATATTTTCTGTATTCTTCTGGTGTAGTTGCCCCAATTAGTCTCATTTCGCCTCTAGCTAATGCAGGTTTCATCATATTTGATGCATCAATAGCGCCTTCAGCTCCACCTGCCCCAACAACAATATGTATTTCATCAATAAATAAAACAATTTCTCCTGCTGCAGCTCTAATTTCATCCATTACAGCAGTTAACCTTTCTTCAAATTCACCCCTGAATTTTGCACCGGCCAGCAAAGATGCCATTTCAAGTTTTAACAATTTTCTATTCTTTAATGATTCAGGCACATCATCTATCACAATTCGTTGAGCTAGTCCCTCTACAAGAGCAGTCTTGCCAACACCTGCATCCCCGATAATAACAGGATTATTTTTAGTTCTTCTAGTAAGAGTTTGCACTACTCTTTGAATTTCATTGTCTCTTCCAACAACTGGATCAAGTTGGCCTGCCCTAGCTAACTTTGTAAGATCAACACTATATTTTTCTAATGCTTGATATTTTTTTTCAGCTCCTTGATCACTAACTCTTTGACTTCCTCTAATTTCCTTTAGTGCATGATAAATTCTTTCCATGGTTATATTGTTTAATTTTAATAACCTGTCTACTTCACCATCATCTAATGCAAACAAACCTTTTAAAAGGTGCTCAATTGCTATAAAATCGTCATTAAGTCTTTGTCGTTCTTCCTGAGCTTCATCCAATACTTTTTTTAATCTTGGCTCTATATATATCATTCTAGTAGATGACTGACTTTGACCTAATGTAGGCAAATTTTTTAAAGAAAATTCAAGATCTTTTTTCATTTCAACAACATCAACACCTAAAAAATCAAAAACTTTAGATGCCATTCCATCTTTTATGGATAACATACCTAGGACAAGATGTTCGGCATCAAGTTGAGCATTTCTCATATCTGAAGCCCAAGCATGAGCTCTTTCAAGTGCCTCAGAGGCTTCATTTGTATAGTCTTCTCTTCTAGGTAAAACCATAGTAAATCCTTATTTTGTCAAATCACTAATTTTAATATACTTTATATATCAATATGTATAACAATTTATATATTATAACTTGATACAAGTCATGTCAACATAAATTTACATACTATTATATAAATTTAGTTTTTAATATACTTAGATTTTTCCTAAATTTAAATGCAATGAAACACAAAAATGAATGAATTTAATAAAAAACCTAAATTTTTAACTTATGAGGCAGATAAAATGGAAAATTATCTATATGAATATGTCCTTTCTTATAATGGAAAAACTTCAAAATATATAAATAACTATTTCGGTTGGGATAATTTTGACTCAAAAAATATTGGGAGTAAATATTCTGGAAAAGCTTTTAGGCCTTCTATATGTATTTTAATATGCACTTCCTTATCAGGAACATTAGAAATGGCCCTTCCTCCTTCTATTTCTGTAGAATTAGTACATAATTTTTCACTTATTCATGATGACATCGAAGACAATGATAAGGTTAGGCGACATAAACCAACTTTATGGACTATATGGGGCATCCCAAAAGCCATAATTACTGGCAATTCAATTCTCGTACTTGGAAATAAAGTTTTAAATAAAATGCTTATTAATGGGTCCTCCAAAAAAGATTTATATAAATCACAAAAGATCCTTACAGAAAGTTATCTAAAAATGATGGAAGGACAATTTTTAGATATATCTTTTGAAAAAGAAAGAAAAATTTCAGAAGAAAAATATTTAAAAATGATAAGTTTGAAGACCGGAGCATTGATAGAATGTTCTGTAATCCTTGGAGCAATTGCGTCAAAAGTAAATTTAAATATTGAATCATACAAACATATCTCTTCTTTTGGAAAAAATATCGGCTTGTTATTTCAAATTAGAGATGACTTACTAGGTGTTTGGGGAACTGACAAGACCGGTAAGCCTGTAGGCGCAGATATAAAAAGGAAGAAAAAAAGCTTGCCTATCATCCTGACTTTAAATTCTTCAAATATCTCAGCATCAAAAAAAGTTAATCAAATAATGTTGAAGAAAAGCTTGGGCAAACAAGATGTCAGTGATGTTATGGATGTTATGAGTACATTAAAAATTAAAGAAAAGTGTGAAAAAATTTCTAAAAAATATCAAAATAATATTGAAGAAATTGTAAAAAAACTACCTATTGAAAATGAAAAAAAAGTTATTTTTAATGAAATATCAGAATTTTTAATAAAAAGAGAAAATTAAAATGATATTAGTAATCACAACAAGTGAAATTAATTTACAACAACATATTAGTTTAAAAAACACTAAAAAAATAAAATCAGTTGGTGAGTTAGATTTAACTATTAGCAACAGTGTCTCATTAAAAGATGAGGTTATATCTTTTAAATCCAAAGGCTCAAAAACAGAATTATTGGTTGGGCTAAAGTGGGTAAAAAATAATTTTGATATATCATCAATTATTTTTTTTGATTATATTGAACCTATAAATATGAATTTATTGGTAAATCATATTATTATCCCCTTGAGGTTATTTAGTATAGATGATCCACCTTTAGAATGGAGCAATAATCCACTAATTAATAAAATTGAAATAAATACTTTAATAAACAAAAAAATCAGAAAAATAATTTATGATACGAATTTTGATTTTTTTTATGGTGACATATTAAGTATTGATAAAAAGTTCATAAACACTCAAGTGGTAGATGAATTAAGAGATTTGAATAATTTTGACGGCTTAAATCATTTAATTTTTACTTCTAATAAATTTGCAAACGAAAATAATATTGAAATTTACAATTTATGCATATGTAAGACAAATCCTATGGTTAATTTAAAGTTTAATATGTTATTAGAAAAATTATTTTAAAATGATTTCAAAAAAAAATTCAAATAAAAAATTAATTAAAAAATCTTATGAGAATTTTCCTCTTTGGTCATCATTATACTTAAGAAAATTAATGCCTGACTTAGCTTCAATTTATCATTTCTGTAGAACTGTTGATAATTTAAGTGATTTAAAAAAAGATACTGCTATGAAAGAACTGGAAAAAATAGAAGGGTCATTAAATGGTTGTTATAGAGGTATTTTAAGTAAAGACAATGATTTATTTTACTTAAAAAAAACAATTAATAAATACAATTTACCAAAAGAAGATTTTCAAAAACTAATTAAATCTAATTACCAAGATTTAACAAAAAAAAGATACAAAAATTTTAAAGAATTAATTAATTATTGTGAGCTATCAGCAAATCCAGTTGGTAGTATAGTTTTAAAAATATTTGGCGAATTTAGTGATGACAACTTAAAACTTTCTGACAGAATATGTACTGGATTACAACTTATAAATTTTATACAAGATATAAGTAGAGATTCTAAATTTAACCGAATTTATATGCCTATTGATGACATGAAAAAATTTGGAACAAATGAAAAGGATATTTTAAATAAAAATCCGACAGAAGAATTAATTAATATGATTAAATTTCAATGTGAAAGATCAAGAGATATGATTAATAGCGGAAAACCTTTGGTTGCAAATTTACCAGGATCAAAAAAGATCCCAATCTCATTATTCATACAGAGCGGAAATCTAGTTTTAAAAAAAATAGAAAAATTAAATTACAAAACTGTTATTAGCAGACCTTTCACAACAAAGTTCGATAAATCATTATTAATCTCAAAAACACTTATAAAATATTTTCTTAATAAAAAATTAATTTGATAAAATTTTAAAATGAAAAATTATGATGTAATTATTATTGGTGGTGGCCTTTCAGGCATCAAAGCGTTCATTGATTTAAAAAAAAATGGACTTAATGTATTACTTTTAGAAAAATCATCATATCTAGGAGGGAGAGCTTTTTCATTTAATGACCCATCAACAAATGAATACATTGATAATGGGCAGCATGTTATAGTTGGGGCATGTAAAGAATATGTAAATTTATTAAAAGAAACTAACAATAATTCAAATTTTCTAATAATAAAAAATTATCAAGTTCCTGTAATTAAAAAAAATAAAATATCATATCTTGGATCAAAAAATATCAAAGGTTCACTTGGCTTATTATTATCATTAATTAAATATAAACATTTAAATTTAAGAGAAAAAATAATACTTATAAAAACTTTACTTAAAATTAAGTATTATAAAAATAATTTAATTTCTAAAAAACATGAAAATTTAAAATCATGGCTTAAACAAAATAATCAGTCTGAAAATACTATTAAATATTTTTGGGATATATTTTTAAAACCTGCATTAAATCAAGAAATAGAAACAATTTCTACAAAGCCTGCATTATTTGTGATTAAGGAAACTTTTTTTTCAAATAATCCACAATTTTTTGGGTTACCAAAAGTAAATTTATCTTCATTATGGAAAGAATTTGAAACTAAAAATATTAAAAATATTAAAAAGAAAACAATAGTAAAAAAAATAAATTTTAATAATAAAAAAATTGAAAGTATTGTTTTAAATAATGGAAAAAACTTATTTGCTAAAAATTTTATTTTTGCGACTCAATATTCTTCAATCCAAAAAATCTTAAAGGATTCTGGAGTTAAATTAAATTTTCATAAAAAATTAGAAACATCTCCGATCTTGGGTATTCACTTTTGGTTTAAAAAGAAAATTACTGATCATAGATACATTGCATCTGTAGATTCTGAGATTCAATGGATTTTCAATGTTTCTAAAAATCACAATAAAAATAACAATCATATAGTTGTTTCGCAAAGTGCCTCAGACAAATGGATGAAAACGAATAAAAATATAATTAAAGAAATTTTTTTAAAAGAACTTGGAGCAATCTATCCTTTAGCAAATGAAGAGAACTTAGAAAAGTTTAGTGTTGTAAAGCAAATGGATGCAACTTTTTTATGTAATGAAAATAATGAACCAGTAAGGAATAGTATTCCTTTAGATCTAGAAAACGTTTTTTACTCTGGTGACTGGATAAATACATCTTGGCCCTCAACAATGGAAAGTGCTGTAATAAGTGGAAGGTATGCTTCTGAAAAAATTTTAAGACCTGTAAAAAGATAAAATATTTTTAATTTTTATTGGACCAAAATTTCTACTATCTTTTGAAAATTCTCTATTATCACCTAAAACAAATACTTCATCTTTTTTTAAAATTGTTTTTGGAAAATTAAAGTTAAATTTG
>MDTB01006761.1_pt1 | contig 16519 bp, 22 predicted proteins | sample 811161 | NCBI WGS metagenome assembly MDTB01 (sample SAMN05326650, study PRJNA326480) | marine metagenome | isolation source: seawater | place: Mediterranean Sea | collected 2009 | reverse complement strand
TTTCTTTAATAGCTTTCTGTACACCTTTATCGCCTTGTGTTTTTCTAATATTAGCTAACGAACCACCACTTCTATTTTGTATTTCTTTAAACAAATAAGAGCGTTCACTTTGTAATGTTCGAGTTCCAACAATATTATCTGTATCAGTAACCTCTGGTTGGATAGAAGGATTGTACGCACCAAAATTAAATTTACCCGTATCTGTTCCACGAGTATCAAGTACAAAATCCATATCACCATAAAGTTGCATAGCATCTTTGTTAGACAATGTTTCTTCTATCAAAGCTAACCATACATCTTGTTTTTGCATACCATTGAAACGTGAATAGTTTTCGTCAAAGTCACCTTGACTAGGATCAAATGGTTTTGCTTGGAATATTTCTAATTCGTTTTTAGGAATTAGTGCATCAATATTATATTTAGTTTGTACCTTTTCATTATTTCTTAAATCGGGATCAATAATAATTCCGTTACTATTCATATATCCCTTTTGATATATCATATCGAGTACACCTAAAACTTCATCAACACCTAATGTAGGATTACTATTAGTTAAGAATTTTGAAATTCCTGCCATACGATTGATAACTGATGGTGCATCTTCTTGATGTGTTTCAGTAAAATGATGACGGAGTACGTCGTGCATATCTTTATACTGATTAGCATTTTCGCTATCTTTACTAAGTGCATAGTCGCTAACAAATATTTTAGCAGGTGTTTCACCACCCGAATAAGTTAGCTTAGATTTCATTTCACTAATTTTTATAAGATCGCCATTTAACTCATTGGCAGTTTGTGCATTTAAACCTTTTAAGTTTATCATATAGTTGAGCATTTCAATCTTAGCCAAAGTAGCATCAGATACATTTGCACCTATATCACCTTTAGCCATATGAAATAAACTAATCTCTTTAGTACCTGCATCATTAACTACTGCACTTAATTGTTGTATATGATTCATCAATGCAAATACTTGTTGAGGATTACTTAATTTTCCATCAACCAACATATTAACATTTGCTATGAAAGTTTCATCAAACACACCATTTCTAGCCATTTGATACATTGTTTTAGTTGCAGGGTGATTTGGATCGAGAGATTCAGTTGTTGAAAAGAAAGAAGGCCCAACATTATTCTGTGTATAAATAGCATTAACTATCTGTTTTGATGTATCTGTTTTAGTAAGAGTATCGTCGTGCTGACCAGATATAACTGAATTATAAGCACGAGAAGCTACTGCTAATTCTTTTTCTGCCGTAATACCACTTCTAAGAAGTGTAGTTGCCGAGGTAATCTTAGTAGTAATATCTTTCTTCATACCTTCAGAACTTCTATTAATAGAAGCTACAACGGGTTTGTATTGGTCAATTAATATTGTATCTAACTCAGCACTACCAGTTGAAATAGTAAAATCTGAATTGCTATTGATTGCTTGTTTTATAGATTCGTAAACGCCCATTTGAGCAGTTGGACTTTTCATAAGTTGCGATACTGTTGCAGTATTACCATTGCCCATATCAATTTGCATATCATTAGAAATAAATGAGTTATCTACTGCACCTACAAAACTTCTTGCAACTGCACCTTCTACATTAGAAGTAATAGAGTTTCGTGTAGTAACATCTACACCTTTAGTATCAACGGATAGTGTCTTACCATCACCAAGGTCAATGTCTGTTTTATATGTTTCTGAATTTAGTTCATTTAAACTTGTATTAAGAGTATCAAGATTATTGCCAAAGATTGATATATCAGAATCAGCAATACCTTTAGTCATATTGCTTTCTATGACATTTTGATTAGCACTTACATTTTCATTGTTTAGCGTTTCATTATTTACTTTTTCTGATTTAATATCAGTTTGTTGTTTATTCATATTAACGTCTAAAGAATTAAATTTAGCGTTAATCTCATTCACACTATAGTAACTGTCTAAAGTTTTACCATTCTTAGTAACAGTATAATATTCAGATACTTTAGTTACCGATTCTTCAAATTCTTTTTGTAGTGTAGCGTCTTCAAACACAGGCTTTTGCATAGACATTTTGCTTTCAACACCTTGGTTGATTACCATCTCTTGCAAGTATTTTTGTGCTTTATTAACAAAAGCAAATCCCTTTTCGCCAGTCTGATTAATTTTAGATAAAACTCTTTCTATACCAGTACTTTGTATCCATTTATTAAGTACTTCAGCTTTTACATTAACACCCGAACCATCTGTTAGATTTTGAAACTGTGCTCCAGATTCTTTTAATGGACTGTCTTTCTTAGTGGTATCAGCAAATACTCCATATTGTTTTTCAGTATTTGTAATATGTCCTAGTAGATTTGATACATTTCCGTTATCAGCAGACAAATACATTTTACTACTGCCACTATTTGCATTACCAGTATCACCCCAAGTTTTATTAAATGCTTTATACTGAACACCATTTAAAAACTGGTTTTCTGCATTTATTGCATTTTCGTTTACTTGTTCATTTTTTACAGAGGTAATACCATTTTGTAACGCATTGGTTAGTGGTGACTTATCTTGACCATCTGATTCTTTATTGATGTATTCAACAAATGATTTAGCAGTATACTGTACACTTGTACCATCTACCTCTGTTACAGTAAGTAGAACTTCTTTATCATCTAAACCACTAAGATTATTGCCAGTAAGCAAAGCATCTTGTATTAGTCTTAATTGTTTTTCTATTTCTGGCTTAGTATTAAACTTTTCGTTTTTGCCACCTTCTAAACTTCTAAGGCTATTAGTTAGGTTAGTTGTATAAGCACTTAAAATAGCAGAGTTTAATGCGTTATCTGCATTGTTCTTATCTGTAGAGCCAATAACATTACTTTGTTTATTATCTAAATTATAAGCCTTTCCTTTATTGTATACGTCTATCCATTTGCTTTTATCAACATTTGAGCCTTGTGATAAGATAACTGCATTCAGTTGAGTGCCAGTTGTTTTAAGATTAGTACTAAACTCTTGCCTAGATTCAACCATCTCTCTCTTGATTTTCTTATCAGTAAGAAAGACTTTGGTTGATGCTAAATAAGATTCAGCAGTATCATTTATATATCCAAGATATGATGTTTGATTTTCACCAAATGGTTTCTTTAATCCTTTAACAAATTCACCAAATTGGTTTTGAAACTTAGACACCATCTTTGGATCATTTTGCAATTCAGTAGCTAATGTCTGTGCCTTTTCTTTGATGTCTTGTTCTAAGTGAAACCTAAACCTTTTCTCTACAACATTCCTATACGCATTACGTTGTGTAAGACCCATTAACAATGGTGAGTTATCTAGTACTTCTAAGTTACCAGTTTCGGGATTTACTGCTTTAAGTTGTTCTGCAGATAAGTTGTTAGCTAAATCTACACCCTTACGTTCTGCTTCTTGATTAGCTACATTAAAAGCGTTTTTAATTAGACTATCTGCACCTGCTTGGATATCACGCTCTAATGCTTCGCCCGAGCGATCTGCTCTGACAAGGCCAACACGTTGATTTCTAAAGGTTATATTTTGTCTAATTACTCTAGCCATTAAGCAAAAGTACTCCAAGTTTGTGCCATACCAAATGCACCATTAATAATTGCTGACGTTGCTCTATAGTCTGCACTAGCTTTGGCCGCAGTTCCTCTGAACATAGCTTGTTTTGCTCGTAGTTTAGCTTGGCTTAATTTAATGTATCCATCATTTTCAATACGCCCAGTATCAGTATACGCAACTTCTTTTTGTTTACTCATAAAAGCATCTATAGACGCATCACTGCTTACATCTCTGCCCATAAAACTAAACAATGCAATATTTGTTTCTTGTTCAGAATCAAACTTTGCAATTCTATCATTAGCCGTTTGTTCAGCAATAATCATTGATTGAGCACCATCAAGCATTGCTTGACTTGCATCAAACCTTGCCGCACCCATTGCGTATTGTCCCTCACGTTTGAGAGAACTGTATTTCATAAAAGTACCTAGACCTTGTAGTCCAACCATTCCTGCCGCTAAATATGACATTAGAAACTCACCTCTGCTATCAGTCCGTTAATATCTAAAGGTAAAGGACTAGACTGGCTTATCGTGACGACTGGATCACGCCCATATCCTAGAAACCTAAACTCGTGTTTACCAGTTGTAGGTTGTCTACCTAAACTAAAATTACTTGTAACAGTTCGTAATATAAGTTCAGTATCATTTACATTTACAGAGAATGTATTGCGAACATCTAAAATTATTTTGGATATACTACGTTGTTGACCCGTTAGTGGGCCACCTTGAATAGCACCATCAATAGGCATAGTTTTCGCAACCACATTAAATTCATACCCTGCCTCTATAGAGGTAAGTGTATTATCTACTGCAGATACGTCTATATTACCAGACGCTACAGTAAATTGTCCTAGAAAATCTGTACCACTTAGTACACTAACTACTGCACCATTTGCAAAATGAGTACTTACGTTAAATACACCTGCCGTTCCAGTAAACGTAGCCGAGAAATCTAAGTTAGCACTAGGTTCAAATTCAGTTAATATATACTTAAAATTAGGAGAACTTACAGAACCTTTATTATATGCAACAACTAAGAACACTCTTTCATCAACTGTTGTAATACTATGAAAATTGCCATTAGTAGTAAGTTGTGACCAACCTGCACGTTTCTCTGCTCTATTAGATGTAAACATTGCAATCGTACCATCTAGGTTTACAAGAAACGTATATGATTCGGGTCGTTGCAATCCACCATTTAGAACTGACATTTGTATAGGTTTGTTAATTAAGTGAGGCGACAATGACGAAATGGAGGAGGATACATATGCCGCCTCTGCATCAGAGTACAAGTACTCTCTGCAAACATCACCAGTTTTTTGCACATAAATGGTAGCACCATCATAAGATGTAGGTCTTACATATGATGCACCAAAAGGTGTCTGTCGTTTAATCATAGCATTAGTAGGTGTAATAGGCTCACTACTAAAAGCAGGTATATAAAATTCAGAAGTACTGGTAAAAATTTGTAAATCTCTGTTTGATACAATATGTCTAATACTGTTTATCTCTCCAATAGAAGCAGTCAAATCTAGTGCATCTGCGTCTTCACCATCACCAGTATCAAAGTTAAAATAACTATCTGAACGACTTGCCCATATACCATCTGGTTGACCTATGCTACCACCAAACCATAATCTGTTTTCGTGGAATGCAACGGCCGCAGGATATCCTCTATAAGCAGAATAACTTTGTTCGTCCCAGTTTGTACTAGGTGCGTGTGTTGTAACCTTAGGAGCACCACCACCATCAACAGAAGCATTTGCATTCTGTCCTGCAGTAATGATGTAATGGTTTTCATCTACTACTTCTTGTACAGTCCTAGTACCATTTAAGTTGGCCGCAGTTATACCACCTACTGCACCCGATTTAGAAATTGTAATAGAATCACCAGTTTTTAATCCGTGTGCTATATGGGTTACTTCAACATCAGCAGTACCATCAACTGTTCTGTAAGCATCTTTATCTAATTGTTGTGATAAGTCCTCACCCGATACAATGTTACCAGTAGCTTGTGTACTGCTTTGTACAGAAACAATATCTATTTCTGTTTTGTTATATCGAATGATTGTGCCAACGTGTTTAGATGATAAGTAATTAGAACCAGTAAGCGAACCAGTTGTATCAAAGTAAGGTAGTGACGTTGTTAATGTTATTCCATTACCACTCGTTGCGGAAGGATCAAGAGTGACACCACTACCTTGAAACTTATGATAGGGTTGAAATATCTTTGTATTATCTGTATCAGATTCAAATACAAAATTATCTACTTCAAAATCTGTAAGACTTGTTCTTCTTAATTCTCTTGTTTGAAATGTGTTATGACACAAGAACATAGTATCACCCGATTGAGCGTATGTAATCTCGTGTATGTTATCGTGTGTAAAAGGTAATGTTGCACTATCAACGTCTTGAGTAATTGTATCTACCAGTGTGATTGCACCAGTAGTAAACACAATTTGAAAACATCTAATCTTTTCGTGTTCTAGTGATATAATGTATCTTTCATCATCACTAAAGATAAATGGAATAATTCTAACTTGTTGTGTGTAGTCTATTAGATTAACTGTAGTATCAAACTCATAAATTTTTTTAATACCATAACGCTTTAACAAACCACCTTCGTTTTTCAGAAAGAAGTTTTCTACCTTGCTACCTGCATTACCATAGACGTTTGTATCTGTTCTTGTAACTAATGAAGGACTTATTTCACCAAAGCTAAAGTTACTTACTGGAACTCTGATTCTAGCCATTAACTCAACCTACTTGTTATAAATCTTGATGATGTAAGTTTCCTTGTTGTTTGTTGTTGTGAATCTAAATTTCTAGCTTTTGCCATAGCACGTTCAGCTTGGTCTTGCATTAGTTTGGCTAAACTAGAATCTCTTGCAATACTTGTTGCAAATATAATAGCTAATGAATACTCAACGGCTAGGGTAAAATAACTAGGCCAAGTCTTTTCATTTGCTCTAAATGTATAATCAGCGACAAGTTCGTCAGTAGAAGCAGAATCACTAAATACTTTGTTTCCATAAACTGCATATTCTATTTGGTTATCATTAACTGTTACTGCGTGTAACATAAGTAAATCTGTAGGCAACTGATGTGCTATTGCATATCGACCAGTGGGTGTAGCTGTTAGTAATGATAGCTTGTTTTGGTTAGTAGCAAATCGCCACCTTGAGTTTACAAGTGCTGATCTTGCAACGTCCTCGTAAACATTAACTGCAACTTTAGCCTCTGTAGATGCGTCTTGAAAAGATGTAATTGGGTCAGCACCAATAAGTATTAATGCTCTACTACAAATATCTATTCCCGAAGATGCTACTGTGCTTGTTGTTGCCATACATTATAGTAAGGGAGGGCGAACCCTCCCTTCCTTTCTTTTAGTCGCTATCTGTTGCAGTAATTGCATCACCATCAACAATATCAACTGTAGTTGCAGTTGCACTGTTGCAATAGGTTAGCGATACTACTGGTGTACCACCACTTGAAGTGACTGCAATAATGACATCATTAACATTAAACATATTAGCTGAATCATTAAAGTAACCTGCAGTATTCACAGTCGCAATGGTATCTGTAGTAGTATAGTGCCACAGATTAAGTCCAGACCCACCTGCTAGGCGAGTCAGATTTGATTTATCGTAAGCCATATCTTATTTCTCCTAGTTGTTGTCTAAGACTTCATAGATGCCGTTGTCATCAATAACAACTGCACCCATTGACATCATAGATGTTGCAAGATGAGCTACCTTCTCTGGAATGTAGTTCAACTCGGTTGAAACATCAGCACCAATTCCAAGTCCTACAGAACTACTGTGGTAAGCAATATTCTTACCTGCAGAGATTGCAGAAGTTGAAAAGATGTTGAACCCTAAAAACTGCTTCATTGTCATTCCACCTGCAAATGGTAGATTCTGTTCTCCAACAAAATCACTAGATGCAAATTCGTTAATTAAGAACAAATCAGCAAAACCCTTCGGGTGCATTGCTAGATAGCGTTGCCCGTCCTCTGGGATATTAGCCGTTCCAAAGGTTTCAAACAAAGTAAGCAAGTCAGCTTTGTCAACTGCCGCACCAGTAGAGTTGATCTGTGTAGAGTTTGCACCTGCGTCCATAGCAGTAACAAGAATCTCATCAGTCTTTCTACCAAGAGCCGCCGCCGCACTTTTAGCAACTGCTTGTCTCTCATCAATGTTGATCTTTAGTTCGTCTAGTTTGTCTACATATTCGGCCGCATAAAAGTCCGACATAGTAGCTTCGACATTGGTATGTGATAATTCCATTGGAGTTACCATACCATTTCTAGCCTTTGTACTTGCAGTTCCAGTACCAATCTTTTGGAAACGAACTGTGTTTCCTCTTACATTGGCAACAGTCCTTGTTGTATTTCGTAGCTTAGAACCCATACGCTGATACGCCATGTGAACTTCGCTCTCGAACTGCTTGATAAAGGCTTGATCTATAGTATTAGCCATTATTAGCCTCCTAGTTAAGTTACGTTTTCACTATCGGTTATCAGTTTTATTCAAATCAATGCAATTATCCGTATGGGTTGCTCATTGTAAAACTGGCCTCTTTAGACTAATAACATTATTTTTCTTCTTTACGCAACGCACAAAACGCATCATTGTATGTCCGTTGACTTCGTAAGGATAGTCGTCAAAAGTAAAGCCACACCACGTTAACCACATAATAGTTTCGTGGTGGTCAACTGGTACGAGGTTTTCAATTTGTTTATAATCGCCTTGCAAGTGTTTAATTACTCTCGCACACCCCCTAAGAAATGGTCGAAAGTTCTTATTAATATTAGACGTACCAAGAAACCAAACTCTACCAAAGTCTAGTTCAATAGGTACTGTGCCACACATTGCTATGCAGGTATTGTCCATAAAGATGCTATAAGTTCTAGCACCTGCTATTGTGAGAGATTCAGTAAGAGCGTCATAGGGAGTAACCCTATGTATCATACACTCCTTTTGGTCATTTAATCTTAGGTGTCGTGATATACTCTTTGCGTCTTCTTCACTTGCCCAAGTAAACCATAAGCGTCCCTCTTGCTCGAGGATTTCACGCTCCATTATCCAAATATCTTTTTGAAACCTTCGTCTACTTTTCTGACGAAATTAGGATCACGCTTAGTTGGATTATGGTATCTATCGTCTTTCATCATCTCTCGAAGTTGCATCTCGTTAAGTTCGGGAACAGTATTAGCTTGGTTAGTAATAACTTGTGCTTCAGTTCCATTGCTCATCATTTGCTCTAATGCAATGATACCATCAGCAGTTTCACAGAATCTTTCGAGTGCAGGTATTTGATCTTCTTTGAAGTTCTTGTAAACAAACTTACTTACTGCATCTACACGAGATTGTGCATTGTCACCAAGTCTACCCATTTCTGCATTGAAGTCTGGCCCTTCATCTTGCATACCCGAGAAGTTCTGTACATACAAATCAATGCCTTTTTCAAACTCATCTTGACTATAGCCATTCTTCCAAGAATGATCTGCCCACCAATTAAGTAGTTCATTGTCTGCTACTTGAGTTGAATCTAATGTATCGGGAATCTGATAGTCTCCTACATCTGCAGGTCTATCGCTATATGCTTCTTCTAGTAGTTCTGCTTCTAGTTCGTTTTTAATTTCATCACGACCTTGCCCTAGTTTCTTTTCTAGTGCGTTATATGATGCAAGTAAATCATCTACAGTTTTAAACTTTTCTGGCAAACCTTCGGGAATTGCTTGTGGTTCTTCAGAAGTTTCGGGTTTATTTTCTTGGTTTAACAATGAACCAGTAGGTTGCTCCACCACATCTGATGGTGCTTCTACTTGTTGTTCTTGTTGTTCCACTTGTTCTTCAGCCATTATACCTCCTATTTATGGTTGTGAGCGTGGCGTATACGCTGTTCAATTACACCTACAAGATAGCGTTGTCCTTCAATATGTCTTAGTTCATCTGTTGTTACAGTTGGCCCATTGACATATTCTATCGTTATAGAGCGTAAATACTTTAATACTTCTTTACCTACTTCAGATTCAAATACACTAGCAACATTTCTACTAATAATAACCTCATCTTCTTTTGGACGTATAAGTCCATCTATCCCGACTCTATTGCTCGGTTGGTTGCTCATCTGTACCTTCTTGTGGTTGTTGTTGCATTTGTTGTTGTTGCATCATTTGCATTTGTTGTTGTTGCATAGCTTGTGCTTGTTCAACAATTCTAGTTCTTTCATCTGCATCACGTATTAAGTTATCGGGAACACCAAACTTCTTAGCTAAGTATTCTGCAGTTTGTTCAGAACTAATAAGTAAATTCATAACCTCTGGGCCGAATGCACCCTGCACTAATTCTAAGTATCTGCTAACAGATGTTATGTCTTGATTATGTTGTGCTTGTGCTAGGGGAGAAACACTACGCACTTTAATCTCTCTACCATTAACAGTTGGCAGTTCGATTCGGCCTTGCTTCTTAAGAATGTAAACCACTCTTTGTAAAACTGGTTGTACTAACTCTGCTTGTAATCTACCAAACGCAGAACCAATACGTCTTGATAAGTCAGCCATACGCTCTGCAACTTCTGTAGCTGAAGCAGGTGTCTTATCGGGATTACCAAGCATATCATTGTATAATGCACGTTTAATATTTAAACGCATATCACTCAACACAAGGTTAGCCACATCAAACGAACCTGCACTTGCTACTGGTTGCAATCCAGTACTATTTGGTGCTTTAGGTATTACAGTGCCAGGGACTAAATTAATTGTATCGGGGTTGACTACACCATCATCTTCCATTTGGTATATACCCGAGATAGCCATTTGTGCATTCTCAAGTATAAGTTCAATCGTAAGATTAGTAGTTTTAATTGCAGATAACGCATTGATAAGTGGGCCACGCCCATAAATTTCTCCTGCACACTTAGACCATCTGAAACATACATACGGGTTAGAGCCAACACCTTTAAACTTCTCTTGGAAGATAACTGCTTTAGACATCATATCTATTGCATAAAATATTGAAGCATCTTGGTTTTTTTGTGAATAATCTTTACAACAGACTTCAAGTATATCGTTCTCCATCTCTGGGTCACGTTTCATTCTTGTTGCTATTTGTTCGGGAATATCTGCCTTGGGATACATAATAGGAAGGTCACGACATTTGACAGTACGCATTCTATAAACGTGATCAATGCGATCATCAACACCAACGTCAAGTACAAGGTGAGGTAAAGGGATAGCACTAAAGTTGATAGGATTGATTGCATCACCTTCTGTAATGGCAAGAACACCCGTACCAACTGCCAAATCCATAAATGATTCGTGGACTTCTTGTGCGAAGTTACTGTTTTGTATGACTTCAAATACATAATCAGTTACCTCGTCTAAAGTATTGTTTACTTTGTCTCTTTCTTCTTTCGGTACTTCCGAACCTGCCGTGAAGTCTGCCCACCTTGCGAAGTTCGGGACGAGGCCACTTTGGAGTCTCGAGGCGAACTCTTGTACTCCCACAACTGCGGTCTCATCAAAAATCTTTTCGTCACGCCTCCTGCCAATACTTTCCGTAAAGAACGACTCACGCATTGGTAAAGCGTACTCATAGCATTCTTCAAACAACGGAACGAAGTTTTGACGAACGCCTTTAGCTTTCTCATACTTTCTAATATAAAGTTGAGCAACCTTTTCGGTAGAGTTGCTAGTCGGTGTATATAGTTTGTCATCAGAGTTCACTATCATTCATAAGCCTTACGAATCTATAAATTGATTATAGAATCCCATTCCACCTTTTCCACTCTTAGATAGCAAAGACCTACGGCCTCCTCCACCTCTTGCTCTACGAATACCTTTTTCCAACACATCACCTTTTCGATCTGAACGGATAGCTTGATTTTCTTCTCGTGCAGAATCCATCTGTGGTGGTGGTGGTGGTGGCGTAGGCATCACAACTTTAGGACTTGGTAAACACATAATATATACTCCCTTCAATTAACCTAGCTTTTGCATATTTCTTGCAAAAGTGCAACGCACAATTTACATTCTTCCCCATAACCCTCTGCCTTGTATCTTCTTGGGTTTACGCTTAAACACATCAAAACCACTTCTAGCGTTAAATGCTCCAATAGTTTTGTGATTACGCATTAGATTTCTACCTTCTCCTGCACCAAGCATAAGGTACTGCAATGCGTCGTGTATATGTGAGTACATATTTTTATCGGGTTTGTCATCAAACCTTTCACCACTTACCATCATTCTTCTATAAGCATATCCACTATCAAACCCTTTGATAAGTGTTGCACATCTTTTATCTACTAAGAAAGCAGGTTTACCATCTGCCATTTTATTCAGAGTACCTCGTACTGCTTCTAACCTTAAATCTATAGAATTACTAGGAGCAGGAAATGCTCTAAGTCCTGCACCCCTTAGTATTTGAAATGGTGTTGTTTCATCTGTCTGTGCTCTAAAGTCACCTGCAGGGTCGCCTATAATTTTAACTTCAAGATTGCTAAACCTAGTAGATATATCTTGCCGTAACATTTCAGCAAATCTTACTATACCCATATCAATAGCTACAATCTCATTAAGTATTAGCCATCTACCTCTAACCTTCTGACCAAAAACTGCGGCAGGTGTTAAACCAAAATCAATGCCAATATATAATGGTACACCCTCTGCTATTGGTACTTCTTCTTTAGCAACGTGGTAATCCATATTAAACTCGGGATATACTGGTTTACCTTCTTGTATCTGACCTAATCTATTCATTACATAAACATCAATCCAACTCTTAGTCTTACCTCTAATAAGATTAGAATAGTAAGTTGCTAATAAGTTTTTTGAGTTCTCTGCAGTATCATTGTCGTAATAATTATCTACAGAACCTTCTTTTGTTAATGTTTCACACATACCTGCAGGTTGGATATAGAAAGTCCAGTTATCGGGCTTGACCAACATTTTTGCTTGTTCGTGATGTATATGGTCGGGTACGGGTACTTCGCCCGACATAATAGGCCACCAATGATCTTCTTCGGGTGCATTAGTATCTGCAATAACACCCGACCAACTTGCACCACCTTCACGCATTGATGGGAATCTACCAACACGCATAGTACAAGCATCAATAATACTTTTAGGAATCTCTCTTGCTTCGTTAATCCATATACCAGTTAACTCAAGAGATAATAGTTTCTTAACATCTTCGGGTCTATCTAGTGCTAAGAATATAACTTCTAATTCTACATCACCTACATTCATAAAATGTGTGTAGGGTACTGACCACATAAACTTGCCATATTGATCTTCGGGAAACCAATCTAACCAAGTTTTAATTGTTGTTGTTTTAAGTTGTGGGTTTGTGTTTCTTATAACTGCCCAACGACTTTTACGTTTACCTTCTTGGTTTTTCTTTTGTTCTAATGCTCGTCTAAATATTTCTACGCAACAAGCTACAGACTTACCACTACCAACTGGCCCTCGTATCCCACGAAAGAACGCATTGTCTTTCATAAATGATTTTAAGACTTCGCCATCTGGCTTATATTTAAAGTTCTGCAATTTTATAATCCTTGCCGACCTTCTTTAGTTTTTCTAAAGTCTCTGGCCCTATAGATGCTATGAACTTATCTGCTTCGTAGTCTGTACAAAATTGTTTTGGAAAATGTTTTAAGTGTACCTGCTTTACAACTACTCTTAAAATATCACGTTCTTCTTTGGTTATCTTGTGTAGAAAGCTCATTTGAAATCTCTATAAGCCTTCGTTTTTCTAGCAATCTTTTTTGACTGTTTAGATACTTGTTTTCCTCTTTTAGTTGCTTCTCGCTTCTTAGCCGTAGTACGGGCGTATTCAGAGGACGAAAGAGCCTTAATTGCTTTTTCAGGTAGGTAACGCTCACCAGTTGCTTTTGGCCCTTGAGTACTAGGCTTACCACTTTTGGTTCGCCATTTCTGTTTCGTCCACGCACGTAAAGACCTCTGTGATTTTTTTAACGCCATTTATTCCTTATCCATTTTACACAAGCATAAACCAATAAACCAAGTATGATATATGCTATGCCATCAAACCAAGACATTTCGTGTAGTGTTGTTACCAACTCTGGCGTAATCCAATCCATTAGTTAGTATATCCTCCACCTTTGGCTTTGTATTGTTTAGCTAACATCTGTGCTTTTCTTGCTGACCATTGACCAGACTTACCACCTTTGTTACTTGCTTTAATTCTATTAAACAAGGCTCTACGCATAGCAGGTTTAGTATAGTTACCTGCTTCGTTAACTTTACTTTTTGTCATCTTTCTTTTTCTTCTTTAACATTATTGCTCTTAGTTGTTGCTTAGTTAATTTTTTCTTAGCATCTTTTGGAGGTCTACCTTTTGTAGAACCATACGTCCCTTTTCCATAAGGCATTATAAAGTCCCTCCATTTTGATTCTTAGTAACTACTTTTGCTTCTGTAGTTTTTAATGATGCTCCATACTTAGAACCTTTTGTTGCTTTAAGTATATCTTCAACCATTTTCTTTTGAGCAGTCTTTTCTGCTTTCGAGTATTCTGGATCATTCTTTTTGAAGTAAGATGCCATTGCATCAAACTCTTTTTGTGAACCATCATCATCATCAGCAAACATACCAACAACTTCTTCAGCGTATGCTTTTGGTTTTTTGATTTGTTCTTTTGATTGATCGGCTCTCATATTAGATGCACGAACGTCTTTAATGGTAATCTTCTTACCACTAGCGTTTACATCAATAGTATCTTTTCTAGCCATTATGCTTTTCCTTTCTTTGATTTATTACGTTTAGATATTGCACGAGCTTTCGCTCTTGCATCAGACTTAGAACTTGCACCCCACGCTTTTAAGCTAAGAAGTAAACGAGTAGGTTTACCTTTGGAGTCACGTTCTGGCCCTTTCATATTCCCCATTCTAGCAAGAAAGGAAGCTCTACGGGGATTGTCACCACCTTTAACTGGTGGCTTTAAAGTACCTTTTTTATAAGAGGCACGACCCTTCGCATTTAGACCACCTTTAGGATTCTTACCTTCTTTGCGTGTCCAAGCAGGAGTCTTAGCCATTATTTTTTCTTTCTAGTTTTCTTGGGTGCTTTACCACCTACCCAAGCCTCATTGACTTCTTTAGTAGATGGGTCATCTGCTTTGAGTTGCCCTTTGTCATTTCTTGCACGTACTGGTGCAGGTTCGTCAATAATAGGGTGTACTCTAACAGAATCTCTTGTGTAGGTTTCACCAGTAATAATCCTACCATCTAGCAGGGTAATAACTGGGCCTTCATAAATTTCACCATTGTTTTTTCTATACTTCAATTAAAGCCTCCAATCTTTATCATTAAGGATTTATTTTTTTTCTTTTTAATCATTTTAGCCATTCCACTATATTCTTTAGATGCTTTCAATGATTTATTCTTTTGTGCGTCTCGCAATTTTTTTCGAGCCTTTGCTCGAGCGAGTTGTTTTTTTATTAATTGTTTTTGTGTTGACTCATATTTTTCCATTCGATTTCACCATTAAACAAAGTCGTTATAATTCATACCTGCATCATTTTTCATCAAGTCGCCTTTAGTAAGAGTCGTACCTTGATTAATAGGTGAGCCTCCACCATTACCACCACCTCCACCATTGTCATTATTGGTGGCAGTCGCAACAGTAGGTTTTTGTTTTCGGGAAAGTAGAGTTTTATTTTTTTGAGCGTTACGAGAAGATAACGGGTACTTAGACTTAATCATCTCACCACTAGTATCCTGCAACCAACGAGGTGTAGGAGGAGGAGGTGGCACAATCATTTTAGGTGAGGGTAAACACATACGGACTCCTAGTTAAAAAAAAATTTATCATATCATATTTCATAACGTACCTTTTTAAACATTCGCTCTCATCAGTTACCCCTAGCAGTAGTAGCAGTCATTTTTCGACCCCACCCCCCGTCACGCTAGGTCAATAGTGACCTTGAAATCACCCGTAGCGTGCGTGTAACGCCGCTCGGGTGGCTTGAATCCTGCCCTATCGAGGATATCTTTGGACGCTTCCAACTGTACGTACTCTGACTTCGCCCCCCTCGCTAGTGCTATCATCTTTGCCGAGGCAATCGTAGCATTCACACCGAGCGAGTTAGCTACTGCTTCCATCAAGTAGGCTTGTACGTGAGGTTGCTTCAAAGCCTTACTGGCCGTCACTCTGCCCGACTCTCCGTCAGCGTACCCTGCTTCTTGAGAAGCCTGCTTGATGGAACAACCAGTTGCTACGAGCGTATCAACCAATGCTCTCTGTCTGTCTGTCAATCGTGATGACATAGCATCATCTCTGGGTGTAATGTTATTCACAAACCCCCCCTTTCATTCCCCCCCTTTATGTCATCACTTCGACAGACCTGTCAACGCACAATCCGTGACACTCACTACAGTACTACACTCACTACAAGACGCCAGTTCCGTTACAATCTGTCCTTGTAAGCACGTTCTTTTTGTTTCCTTGGTTGTTTTGTCATTTTCCTTCCGCTTGTTTGTAAAGAGGAATTGCCCTTTATCAATTACTATCCCTAATCCGATATCATAGAAGTGATGCCTAGCAAGGGTAAATGCACTCGGCTAAAGCCTCGCCCTTGCAAGGCACGGCCTAAAGGCCGCCCAAGTGGGTAACTTCTATGATAGTCGGGGGATAGGAATTGAACAGTTCAATTCCACAAACAACCGAAAGGAAAATAAGATGACAAAACAAGTCGAAAACAAGAAAGAACTTAGCTTAGAACAGATTGTAACTGCACTGGCTAATCATTCAACCTTCAAAACAAGTAACGACAAAAGCTCTTACTTTTCTGCAGAAGTACTACTTAACACTCTCTGTTGGAAAGCAGGTTCACAAGTTGATTACAAACAAAGCCAGTTAATCGAGGCAAGTGAGAAACTTGCCATCGAGACAACGCAAGTTGCCGAGACTGGCGTTCGAGCGGACAACACGCACCCAAGCGAGG
>MDTB01193852.1_pt1 | contig 16522 bp, 17 predicted proteins | sample 811161 | NCBI WGS metagenome assembly MDTB01 (sample SAMN05326650, study PRJNA326480) | marine metagenome | isolation source: seawater | place: Mediterranean Sea | collected 2009 | reverse complement strand
GGCGTACGGGCATAGTCTTTGAGTCTTCCCAGTAATCCCATACTTTTTGCCAAAGTGGACTCAGGGGAGCGCCGGTATAATCTTCCGTATCACAGCGGCTGCAAGTTACGTTATTAACGTCAAGCCCAGCGGCAAGGTCAGCTACCCAATCGCGCACGGCAACTCCGTCAGCGGCCCATGTATAGAACTCCGGCATAGCCAGCACAGTATGAGTTTCGCCCCCGCCAATAAAGCTGCGAAAGTTACTCACAGCAGCGGAAACGTCCGCATGATTCGCCTTTAAGTGTTTCAGCAGAGAAACATTGTCCTGGCCGCCTAAGCTAAGAAAAAATTTCTGTACCGCATCTTCGGCCGCATCGTATTCAGCAAAAACGATATTTGGTTGAGCTTTGGCTGCGGCGATATAAATTGATTCCGCGCTAAGTCCAGCTGCGCGGAGATCGGCGAAGCCAGGTTCGTCGAGGATGTAATTGAACAGCCCCCATTGGGCAAACGGCCCGACATCGTTGGCGATAGATCGATATCCCCCAGCTGCATCACCCAGCTGCGCGACGGCGGCATCCGGGTATTGGTCAGCAAGAATCGAAGTATAAAGGGGTGAGGGAATAGCACCTGCGGATGAACCTGTGACAAAAATACTTGAAGGTTTTGGCACATTCGCATAAATCCACTGCAAAGCGGATTCCACATTAGCTCTACCTCGATGAAAAATAGTCAGCGGTTGCTGATCGGCAACCGCTGGTGGGTAGGTCACATCCGCTGCACCCATATGCACGTCGCCAGAGCAATATGGTAGAAACACCACTGTGTGGTCTTTGAACGGATTCTGCGCTCGAGCAAAATCAAAGATACCAAATTGATAATATTCAATGCCGCTAACCGCATAGGAATAGGCGGGCTGCATTTGCGGATCACAAATTTCTCTAAACCAGCATGCGCCACCGCCTTGCAGATAAACCAACAACTTATCGTTATTGCCTGGGCGGACGTAAAAGGAATACTCCGACCCGTCTGCGCATAAGGTGCTTCCGCCTGGCTTATGCTGCTCCCAGATAGACGATTCACTGTTATCGATGACAGTGGCTCTATCCGTTGATGAGTTACTTTGATTTGAGGGGGTACCGCAGCCGAAACAAGCGATAACGCCCGCTACCAGTAAGGCGCGAACCCAAAGACTAAAACATAAACCCATGTTGACTCTCTCCTCTCGACTATCCCCAGGTCCATCCCTATATTAATGTCGGCGCGCGCGGGGCGACAGGAACAAATCTATGCCAACCGCATAACTTTAACTAACGTTTGGTAGAGCTATGAGCGACATTTTGGAGCGGGACACACTAATCGCCAAGATTACAGCCTGGCAGGAAGGCGGTTTAGCGAGTGAACAACTATGGCATTGGGCATTACAAACCCGAGAAAGTCAGGTCAGTGCCGACGAGGTTGTTATAAATGTTATGGATATGCTCTGCGCCCTGCCCCAGGATCTTTGGATTCCAGAGGATGCCGAAGTATTTTTGGATGCATTGGGGAACACTACCCAGGATACGGATTTGTCAGTAAATCTTCTGTGGAACTACCCCGACATTGTAGATACGCGAAGTCGCCGCCGGGATCTGGCAGATGATCCGTTTTATGGCGCATATTGCGTCGATTGAACGGATCTACTAACGGCAACGTTTAGGAAAAGCGCTTGAATAAAATGGCTGAACTGATTGGGCTGCTTGACCTGGAGCAAGTCGACGAGAATGTGTTTTTAGCCCGGCACCCCACGTCTCGAACCAAGCGTTTGTTTGGCGGACAGATATTGGCGCAGGCTCTTATGGCTGCGAGTCGAACACTGCCAGACGGAAGAGTGCCGCATTCACTACACGGATATTTCTTACGTCCGGGCTCGCCTCAAGTTCCTGCAGTGGTGAGAGTAGAGGTGACCAGAGACGGACGTTCATTTTCAACCCGCCGTGTGGTGGTGATCCAAGGAGGCGAAGCGATTTTCAATATGGACGCGTCTTTTCAGGCAGCTGAATCAGGGCTTAACCATCAAGCAAAGATGCCAGACCTATCGCCTCCGCCCCACGAAAAAATACCCAAGGTGTTGTTCGATGCACCGTTTGTGGCGTGGCGCCATGAATTTCGTCGTTTGCAATCAGACACCCCACAGCCACCTGAACAGTTTGTATGGTTCAAAGCCACCGGGCCTGTGCCAGAGAGCCCCGCTCTTACTGCCAGCTTGCTACTGTATGAGTCGGATAACGCGTTGCTGGGCACTGCCCGCCTACCTCATCGCGGCAGCTATGACCGCGACCGTATGCAAGTGGCAAGCCTGGATCACGCGATGTGGTTTCATCGTCCAGTAGATTTAACCAAGTGGCTGCTGTACGCCATCGACACACCCAGTACATCGATGTCGCGCGGCTATACGCGAGGCAACATTTTCACCGCGGATGGGTTACTTGTTGCCTCGACAGTGCAAGAAGGATTAATCCGCAAAACCGATCACGGTTAAGCAGCCGCATCCATTTGGTCAACCAAGTTGCGCAGTTTTTCACACTGGGCCACGCGTTCCTCGATGCTGCCACCAGAAAAGCTGACGTTTAGCGAGGTCACTCCAGATTCCCGTAAGGCATACAGTCGTTCAGTGACAAAGCCCTCTGGGCCAATCAAAGAACTCTTCGCTAGGTAATCGTCGGGAATCGCTTCCTCGGCGGCTTTTTTCTCCCCAGCTAGGTACAGATCTTGAATCACTTTTGCCTCTTCAACGTAGCCGCTTTGGGCAAATATATCGTTATAAAAGTTCTTTGAGCGTGCGCCCATTCCACCAATGTACAGGGCTGCACCTGCGCGAGCCCGCTCCCTCAGTGGTTCCATGCCGTCACCGATACCCACGGCGCCGCCAGCAAAAATGTCTAACGGCGGGCGATCATCGCTGCGCTTGGTTTGCCCTTGATCTAATGCCTTGCCCCAAACCGCTCGAGCCGCTTCGGGGGTATAAAACGCTGGCAGCCAAGCATCTGCCAGCTCAGCAGTAGCAGCTACGCTGACAGGCCCAAGTGAAGCAATAGCTATGGGGATATCCTCGCGAACCGGGTGATTGATCAACTTAAGAGGCTTGCCTAGACCCGTGCCCTGATCCTGGGGCAGCGGAATTTGGTAGTGCTGCCCCATATGTTTGACGCGCTCGCGTCGCCACACCTGGCGGCAGATCTCAATTACTTCCTTGGTGCGGGCTACCGGTGCTGTATACGGAACACCATGAAACCCCTCAATGACCTGCGGGCCAGAGGCGCCCAGACCGAGCATGGCACGCCCGTCTGACAGATAGTCTATTCCTGCTGCGGTCATAGCCAGCAAGCTTGGCGTGCGCGTATAGATTGGCAGAATGCCGGAAGCGATTACCACGCGCTCAGTCTCAGCGGCCAAATAGCCCATGGCGCTTGGTGCGTCAAAAGAATACGCCTCAGGAACCCACACCACGTCTAATCCAGCTTTTTCTAATTCTTTTACTTCCGCTACTGCTTCTTTAAAGCCGCCTGAATAGTTTAATAAGGTCGAAATTCTCACCGCTTACCTCCTGTATTTTGGTTGCTAGATTATCGCGACTTGGGCACGCTCTGGGATAAATATTTTTAGGGAGTTTTGTCCGTGCAAAAACGTAGTACTGCGGGGTTGTGCCAAGGTTGTTTGGTGATGTTTGCCCTGTTGTTAGGGCCAATGGCTCAGGCGACGGATAATTCGATTCAGCCCTATGTCGACCAAGGCGTGCCCCGCCTGGTGCAATACTTGGGAATAAACACGGTCAACCCTCCTGGCAACGAGTCGGCCGGCGTCGCCTATCTTGCTAGCATACTGACCGAAGCAAATATAAGTTTTGAGACCGTTGAGTCTGCCCCAGGGCGAGGCAACATTTGGGCTCGATTAACTGGCACCCCAGACGCTGACGGTAATAAAAAGCCAGGTCTGGTGCTGCTCCACCACATTGACGTCGTGCCCGCCAACGCAAGTCACTGGTCTGTTGACCCTCTTTCAGGGGACATCATCGATGGCTATATATTCGGTCGTGGTGCAGTGGACACAAAGGGTCTGGGTATCGCTCAGCTACAGGCGTTTTTAGCTTTGGCCAATAGTGGCCAAACCCTTAACCGCGATGTCATGTTGATGGCTACCGCAGATGAGGAGGCGGGTGGATATTATGGGGCGGGTTGGTTAGTTGAGAATCGGCGAGAGATCTTTGACGGGATAGGCTATGTGCTAAACGAGGGTGGATCCGGCCGCCGCTATGGTGATGACACTGCGGTTTTGGTCGAGGTAACGCAAAAAGTCCCTCTTTGGCTGCGGCTCAAAGCAGTGGGTCGCCCAGGGCATGGGTCAGCTCCCCAAGTGCAGACCTCGGTAACACGGATGGTGAGAGCGCTAAAACGGATCAGCGAAACAAATTTTCCGGTAAGGGTAATCGAGCCGGTAGCGCGTATGTTTGAAGGCTTGGCGCCCTATCAGGCAAGTGCCGACGTGAATGCTTACGCGAATATCTCTCAAGCTGCAGAGAGCCCTGAGTTCATGCTCAGTTTTCGTTTGCGAAATCCTGGCGGCCACGCCCTATTGCGTAACACCTGTTCGATTACTCGATTAGAAGGCAGCAGCAAGATCAATGTGGTGCCGGCCGAGGCCTTTGCCGAACTGGATTGTCGTTTGTTGCCAGATCAGGACCCAGAACAATTTCTCTCTGAGCTTGCAGGCATCATTAATGATGAGCAGATCGAAATTGAAAAGCTTATGGGTTTTACCCCAGCCATCAGTCCAATTGATACGCCTTTATTTGCTGCCATTGAGGCGATCGCTAAGCGTACCCTTGGCGCGCCAGTGGTCCCTACCGTTGCAGGTGGTTTTACCGATTCGCACTTTTTCCGAGACCTCGGTATCACCAGTTACGGATATTCTCCTTTCGCTTTTGCTCCTAGAGAGCTATCTGGCATTCACGGCAATGATGAGCGCATTGCGGCCGCAAACCTCGAACAGGGCATCAAGGTTTTATACGAGTTGTTGGGAGATTTTGTCGTTCAACAATAACGCTGCAATTGCGTGAATGCGTCTCGGCGGCGCGGCTACAGCAGCCAATACATTACTGTTAGCGTTCACAGGTCAGCTGGGAATAAAAGCGGTCTAACATTGAAAAGATCGTTGTTGCTAAGAGCAGCCAAGAAAAATAAAGGCCGAACTGTCGCAGCATCAGATTCAGCTGTTCCGCGAGCAGCGGGAGCATGCTGCTGACAACTATAGCCATGAGCGCGAAGTATGCGATTCCGTTGATCCTACCCAGCCAACTCGCTCTGAGAGATCTAGTGGTGATAGCGCCGGAGTCCAAAAGATACTGGGTAAAGGCGGCTGCAATAAAGGCCCATAACCACGCATTAATCAGCCCCAACTGCGCCAGCGCCCAACACCCGCTGGAGACAAAGATGGCGTCCGTGGCGTGATCAAAAATCCCGCCGAGCCGGCTCGCTTGATTTAGTCGACGTGCGCATATCCCATCTAAGGTGTCGCTGGCGATAGCGAAAATCATACAAGCTGCGCTGGCCCACCAATGCGATTGAAGAATCAAAAAGACCAATAGCGGCGCGCAGATCAATCTCCCGAGGGTGAGCATATTTGCCGGCGTTAGCAATTTATTGTCGACCATGAATACTAGAGGGTGTTCGGGTTATGAGATGGGTTATCAGAGAGATAGGCCAGAGCGAAAATGGTAGCAGACTACGGGATTTACAGGTTTACGGCGTGGGTGAAAGTTGATAGATCGCGCCTCGTTCGTAAAATCCCTCGTCGCGCTCGATATCATATTTTGCAACGAAGGCGTTGCCAACTATTGCCAAAGTCTGTGGGTCGCTGACCTGGCGTGCAAACGCAGCGTACAACTTTCCATCTACATCTAAGTTGACGCGAGCATCTGCCGAAATATTTTCCGCCCAACGACTGCTGCGATTGCCAGCGGCGATATAAAACCTATCTTGCAAGCCAACGCCCCAGATAGTCACTGAATACGGGTCGCCGGGGTTGGTCTCTAAAAGCACATTCTCGCAGTCTTCGGCGTGACTCCAATCCTTCGGCCAATCAGAAAACTCGCCACTAAGACTGCCCCCCGGGATAGGCCCGATGGGTGCCCCGCATGCGCCAAGTGTCCATGTGATGAACACTATGGCCAAGCTAGGCCGATAATTGCGCATGGGATTTATCTCGCGTTAAGGTGTCAGGAGGCTAAACATACGCGAACTAAAAAACAATATGGATTGTCTATGACGTTAGACCAGCCGCTTAAATGGCTTGTTACAGGAAGCAATGGCAACCTAGGTTGTCGGCTGGTAAGAGTTTTGCTCGAAGGCAACCATCAAGTATCAGCTCTGGTGCGCAGTCAGCGTGCAAAAGATCAATTGCTTGAGAGTATTGGTCATCACAGCCGCATCGAAAGCCTGAGTGTTTTTGTATGTCAGCAAGATGATATTGCTGGCATTGCTACGGCCGCTAATGGCTGTGATGTTGCTGTACACCTAGTTGGAATATTGAAGGCGACGCAACAATCCTCATATGTTGCAGCCCATGAAAGTAGCTGCACTACCCTGATAGCTGGGCTGGAGGCTGCTGGCGTGCAGCACCTAAGTTATCTGTCAATTCTCGGCTCTGAGCCAGATTCGCCAAATGAATGTTTGGCATCGAAAGGTCGCGCCGAACGAATCCTAAACTCTGGGCAAGTTGCCGTATGCACCCTGCGCGTGCCGATGGTTGTGGGTGAAGGCGATTACGCGAGCTTCATGTTGGCGAGACGCGCCGCGAATTCACTGAACGTGGTGTTTAACGCAGACAGCCTAGAACAGCCTATTTATGCTGGTGATGTTGTTGCGGCAATTCTCGCTGCGGCTGGTAAGCGGCTTAGCGGGGGTTTCGATTTGGCTGGTCCAGAAAGTTTATCCCGGCGAGAGTTGTATCGGCGAGCTGCAAGCTTAGCTGGCAACACGAGCAGGACTGTCAGTTTGCCGGCGCGACTTGGCTATGCCATAGCTGGTTTGTTAGAGCGAATACTGCCAAATCCGCCGATCACTCGAGCTATGCTTGAGGTGCTTAATCACAATGATGATATCGACCCTAAGTTTTCGTTGCAGGCATTGGGCTTAGCCGAGCAAACTCAGGTAGATACAATGCTGTCAAAAGTTATCGCCAAGCCACGATTAGGATAGCGCTTTAGCTAGGAATGGCAGGCTTATATCCAAACGATGGTCTATGCCCGAATGGGTACCGTTAAACTCTTCATATCGATGCGTGATCTCGTGCTGGGTCAGTTGTGCAGACAGTTGTCGCATGCCGTAGTGAATATGGAACTGGTCCTGGCGACCGCAATCGAGGAACACTGCGCGCATCTTTCGTAAATTGTTTTTGTAGCGCGAGACTAAATTGATTGGGTCATGGCGTAGCCACTGTCGCCACCGACTTTTTATCAGTTGGCCACTGTTTAGATCATAGGGCAGGTTGAATCCGTTTGGAGCATTGGGGTCAGGGTCGTAGGTCGCAGCCATAGCTAGCAACATCAGCGTCATAATGTCATTGCTGCTTAAAGGGTTGCTACCGTTTGGCTCACGGGAGTAAATATCCTTGAGAAAGTCAGCAACGCGACCGTCGTCGAGCCCGGGTTGGGCCTGCACAGCGGTAGGCTTAGATCCCTTTTTAGCTTTGTGATATTTGTGCAAATGAGTCAAGGCAATTGGCCACTGTGATGCGTAAACGAACTCGAAATACGCATCACCGGAGTGATTGGCGATGCCACCCCATGTGTTGGGATATTGCATGGCGTGACGGATGGCGCCATAGCCACCAGAAGATTTGCCAAAGCAGCCGCGATGTTCAGCGCTACCGTGGGAACTGACTTCGCCGTCGAGGAATGGCACCAGTTCTTTGGTTAGGTAATCGGCGTAAGCACCCAGGGCACTCGAGTTCAGGTATTGATTGCCACCAAGCCTAGTAAAACAGTCAGGGAAGGCGACAATTACATGGGGCATCTTTTTTTGGTGAATCAGTCGATCTAACTTCTCCACCAAGTTCTCATCGAAATTGCGCCAGTTTAGGTGAGCTGGGCCGCTGCTAATGTAGGCAGCAAGATCAAATAGCACTGGAAACTTTTTATGACGGCGGCGGTTTTTGTAAGCGGAAGGCAAATAAATGTGGAGGAGTCGCTGGCTGGGGTCGCCCAAGGGGTTATCGCGAAGCACGCTCGACTGGTGGGACAGGGTTATGACCTCCCCTCTTGGGATGGCCGCTGTAAAATTTTTTGTCATTCTTTGCCCGAGTATTTGGCGCGATTATTACCGGTAGTAACATTACTATTGGCAGCAAGCTTACTAAAGGTAGATGCAAGGTGTTTGATCAAGTCGGTGAAGGTAACAGAATGAGGCGCTTTAGCCGTCAACTTGTTATTGCGATAACCGCCACGCTGATTCCGGCGGGCATAGCTTTTGCGCAAGTAGTCGGCGACCCAGTTAAAGGCAAGGCATCGTTTCCAGTATGCACTGCCTGTCATGGCGTTAAAGGCCTAGGTAATCAGGCTATGGCGGCGCCTAAACTAGCGGGCCAATCACCGAGTTATTTGTTACGCCAGATGCAGCTGTTTCAAACGGGCGGTAGAGGTACTGCCGCGGGCGACATGCAGGGTCGGCAGATGGCTGCCATGTCTAATGGCCCTGGGCTCGCGACCGAGGAAGGCTTGCGTAATATGGTGGCCTACATTACCTCCCTGCCAGATGCGAGTGTGGCGACAACGGTGACAGGTGATGTCGCCAGAGGGGCGCAGCTGTATCTTACTTGTGCGGCCTGCCACGGCGCACAGGGTGAAGGCTTGGAAGCGATGGCCGGACCTCGCTTGCAGGGTCAAAACGACTGGTATCTGGTCAGTCAGCTGAAAAAATTTAAATCAGGCAAGCGCGGTTACGCGCCATCAGATCATCGCGGCAGACAGATGCAGGCGATGCTGGGGGTGCTAGCTAACGACGATGACATTAATTCTGTAGTCGCGCATATCAATACTTTTGAACCCTTGCGTTAGCTTATGCCAGCACGAATTACCGTAGATTTAGATGCGTTAGCAGAAAACTTCCGAAGGCTATCCAGCTTGCACAATGGCCCTAGCGCGGCTGTGGTAAAGGCAGATGCTTATGGCCTTGGGCTTGCGCCAGTGGCGCGCAAGCTTTGGTTGCAGGGTTGTCAGACGTTCTTCGTGGCGTTTGCGCAAGAGGGGGCGGCGCTGCGAAAGCTGATTGGCGATGCGCAAATTTACGTGCTGTCTGGAGCGCCAGCGAGCGACGTTGACATATTGTTAGAACAACACCTTACCCCCGTGCTTAATTCGTTGGAGCAATGCCAGCGTTGGTCAAGCACCGGCCAAGCGGCGGCGCTGCATATAGATACTGGTATGTCGCGGTTGGGCTTGCCGCCCGAGACCCGGCCCAGCGACCTTCCTGAGCTCGAAGTGGAATTGCTTCTCAGTCATCTGGCCTGTGCGGATGAAGCTGAGCATCCGCTCACAGCGCGGCAAATTGCCCAGATGCAGATGATTAGCTCTGCTTACCGAGCCATTTATCCGTCTGCACGTACGAGTCTTTGCAACAGTGCAGGTTGTATGTCAGGACAACACTTATCTGATGCTGCCCCCTCTCTCAATCGGTTGGGGATCGGGCTGTACGGCTGTGATCCCCGGGATACTGCGAGTAAGAATACGGGCGTTGCCGCAGAGCAACAGGTTGCATTGGCCAATGTTCTGACCTTTGAAGCACAAGTGCTGCAGGTTCGCACTATCGACGCGGGGGTGCCTGTTGGCTACGGCAGCACTTTCATTGCCCCGCAAAGGATTTGTTTAGCAACGTTGAATGTAGGATATGCCGATGGATTGCCCCGGCTGCTTTCGAACAAGGGTGCTGTGTTTTTTCAAGGGAACTATCTGCCCATCCGTGGTCGGATAAGCATGGACGCTGTTCAAGTACAGGTCGACGCTGAAGACGTTAACGAGGGTGATTGGATGGAGGTAATTGGTAGTCATCTGCTCATCGATACGGTAGCCGCACAAGCGCAAACCATCAGCTACGAAATTCTTACCGGGCTGGGTCATCGTTCTGAGCGGACCTATATAGGGAGTATTGATTAAGACCGCTAGCCGATGCACTGTTGAACTCTGGTAGGGGGAAACCTAGTAAGGGGGAAACCTAGTAAGGGGGAAACAATGAAGCATCCAATAAACACCAGCGGTCTGTTGGCAGGAAAAGTCGCGGTAGTGACTGGTGCCAGTCGCGGCATCGGCGATGCTATCGCCAAGCGCTTTGCTATGGAGGGAGCTAAAGTAGTCGTCAGCGCCCGCACAGTAGAAGAAGGCGATCACTACCTACCAGGCTCTATCAAACAAACTGTTGCTGATATCAACGCAGCTGGAGGAGAAGCTCTGGCGGTCAGGGCAGATCTTGCCAATGCAGAGGATCGCCAAGATCTTGTAGAGGCGGCGATGAAAGCTTATGGAGCCGTTGATATTTTGGTGAATAACGCAGCGATTACCTATTTTATTCCCGTGGTGGACTTTCCTGAGAAGCGCTTCCGTCTGATGATGGATGTGCAGGTATGGGCGCCTTTTGAATTGTCTCAGTTAGTGTTGCCATCAATGCAGGAGCGAGGTTCTGGCTGGATCTTGAACATCTCTTCTCATGCGGCTTTGCATCCGCCCAAGGCGCAGGGTGGCAGAGGTAGCACAGTCTATGGCATGTGCAAGGCGGCGCTAGAGCGGTTTACCACTGGGCTGGCGCAAGAGCATTTCTCTGACGGCATTGGTGTTAATGTCATTTCACCAGGTTTGGTGGCCACACCTGGAGTAATGCACCACAAACTGATCAACGAGTCGAATCAGGATCGGGTTACTCCGGTTGAGCACATGGCAGAGGCGTGCTTACGTTTATGTCATGGCGACCCTGGAGAAATTACTGGCCGAATTGATTACGCTGATGAGGTGATCGAAGAATTTGCCCTACAGCCCCTGGATACCATTTAATAAGTAGTACGCGAAAGCTACCAATACATGAGGATTTAGTCTGATGGACAAAGCGCAGCCCAGCCTAGGTTTGCATAACGAGTTTCCTACGGGTTCCTTGCAGAACAAGGATCTGCAGCACCTTCTGCATCCAACGACTAATCTGGCTCAGCATCAATCCCAAGGACCTTTTGTGACTGCGAGCGCTGAAGGTGTTTATGTGCAGGACCAACACGGTAAGCAGTATCTCGAGGGAATGTCAGGTCTTTGGTGTACCGCCATAGGCTACGGCAATGAAGAATTGGTGCAGGTAGCCGCTGACCAAATGCGCAAACTTTCTTATTCCCAGTTGTTCTCAGGCCGCACCAATGAACCTTCTGTGCTGCTGGCCGAGCGCTTGACCCAGATGGCCCCATTCGCTGCCGATCGGGTGTTTTTTGGCATGTCAGGCAGTGATGCAAATGACACGCAAATGAAAATGATTTGGTATTACAACAATGCCATTGGGCGACCGAATAAGAAAAAGATTATTTCCAGAATGCGCGGCTATCACGGTGTGACAGTGGCCAGCGGTTCGCTTACCGGGCTGCCTCCCTATCATCAGGAATTCGACTTGCCGATTGCTGGTGTGCTGCACACCACATGCCCTCACTATTACAGTGAGGCGCATGCCGGAGAGAGCGAGCAGCAGTTCGTGCAGCGCCTGGCTGATGATTTGGAAGCGCTCATCTTGCGCGAAGATCCAGATACCGTTGCCGCTTTCATTGCAGAGCCGGTAATGGGCGCCGGCGGCGTGATCGTGCCACCGGCGGGCTACTACCCAAAAATCCAGAGTGTTTTGGATAAATACGAGGTCCTCTTTATCGACGATGAGGTGATCTGTGGTTTTGGCCGGACGGGTCAGCCCTTTGGTGCCCAGAGCATGGACATTAAACCTACGACTATGAGCCTGGCGAAAGCCCTCTCATCTGCTTATCTGCCGATCAGCGCAGTGTTGGTCCCCGAGTTTATGTACGAGGCCTTCGAATCGCGGTCCCAAGACTTGGGCAATTTTTCGCACGGTTTTACCTATTCAGGGCATCCGGTATGCGCGGCGGTAGCGCTGCGCAACTTAGAGCTAATGGAAGAGATGGATCTGTTCAATCACGCGCAACGCATGGGGGAAGTGTTGCAAGCTCGCCTTGGAGAATTTTCAGATCATCCGCTGGTTGGTGAGGTGCGTGGAGTTGGTCTTATCGGTGCTATAGAACTTGTCCGCAATAAGGAGCCGAAACAGGCCTTCGCAGCCTCTGAGGGTGTTGGGGCGTATTGTGCTAATGCGTGCTTGGAAGAGGGTTTGATTCTGCGCAATCTTGGTGATGCGGTGGCTTTTTGCCCGCCGTTGATTATCAACGAACGAGAAATTGATGAACTGATTGCCAAATTCTCTAAAGGCCTTGAGCGAACGCTCGCATGGGTAGGGGTATAGCGCGCGTGATATGTAAACCGTGATTTGCAAACAGTGGTGTACTCACCCTCAGAGCAAATGATCAATAAGCTGGATATCGTCGGGCTGAGTCAATGTGGCGCCAAGATCAGTCAACTGCCCATCCGCCAGGCTGTAAATCCAGCCATGTAAGCTAAGCTCCTGGCCGTTGGTCCAAGCATCGGTGACGAGGTTGGTTTGCGCGAGCTGGCTAAGCTGATGCAGCACGTTAAGTTCACACAAACGCGTTAACGCGTCGGCATCGCTGAGTAGGGATAGCTGCGCTTTGTTCGCCGTCCACAGCTGCCGCAGATCAAACAGCCAGTCATCTATAAAGCCCGAAACGTTATCTTGCATGGCAGCAGCGACACCCCCACATTGGTAATGCCCGCAGACAATAATGCGCCTCACTTTTAGAACGGTTACCGCGTATTGGACAACACTCATGCAATTGGGGTCGTTGTGTTTGACCATATTGCTGATATTGCGATGAACAAACATCTCGCCAGGACCTAAGCCACTGACCTGAGTTGCGGGGACGCGACTGTCGGAACAACCAATCCAAAGGTATTCTGGCGTTTGTTGTTGGGATAGATCGGCAAAAAAGCTTGGGTTATCTGCGCTAATACCTTGCGCCCAAGCCTTGTTGTTGACGAGTAGATCTTCTGGGCGCTTGCTGTTCACCAAACTGCTCACTTGTTCGTATGTTTGTAGGTCAACGTCCTCGGGCTAAGAGCTGACCGGTGTGTCCGGGCACGTCCGGCTATGTCTGGTATCGTTGTCCAGGAGTTCGCTGCTGGCAGACTAAAGCCATAGTGCACCTGCATCCGTTAGTATAGGTAAGTTTAGGGGTTTATTGATTGTTTGGGGATATCTGCAGAAATGAATGTGCTTCCAGATTTTGACTTTGGGCTAGGGGAAACCATCGGCCAGCTACGCGACGCCGTGGCATCGTTTTGTGCCAAAGAAATCGCGCCGCTTGCGGCGCAGATTGACCGAGACAATCAGTTTCCGCGTGACCTGTGGCCTCAGCTGGGGGAGCTGGGTGTCCTTGGGATGACAGTATCTGAAGAGTTCGGTGGAGTAGACATGGGCTATCTAGCGCATACCGTGGTCATGGAGGAAATTAGTCGTGCCTCCGGGTCAGTGGGTTTGTCCTACGGTGCGCATTCGAATCTATGTGTCAATCAGCTTGCACGGTTTGGTAGTCAGGAACAAAAGCAAGCCTATCTGCCGAAGTTGATCTCTGGTGAATTTCTCGGTGCTTTGGCAATGAGTGAACCGGGCTCTGGTTCAGATGTCGTCAGCATGAGTCTTCGTGCTGCTGATGATGGTGATGAATTCGTGCTTAACGGTAACAAAATGTGGATTACGAACGGTCCAGGAGCGGATGTGTTAGTGGTTTATGCCACAGTCGACCCCGATCTAGGCTCCAAGGGCATTACCGCCTTTTTGATTGAAAAAGATATGGCTGGTTTCAGTACCGGAAAAAAATTAGACAAGCTTGGAATGCGCGGCTCTGATACTGCGGAGCTTATTTTTGAGGACTGCCGAGTACCAAAGACACAGGTACTTGGTTCTGTGGGCCAAGGCGTGAGCATCTTAATGAGCGGATTGGATTACGAGCGCGTTGTGTTGGCTGGGGGGCCATTAGGGCTGATGCGTAGTGGTTTGGACGTGGTGATGCCCTACGTGCACGAGCGTAAGCAATTTGGTCACTCGATAGGCGAGTTTCAGCTAATGCAGGGCAAGATTGCTGACATGTATACTGAAACCAATGCAGCAAGAGCCTACGTTTACGCGGTAGCAGCGGCTTGTGATGCGAATCACACCACCCGATTTGATGCCGCTGGCTGCATTCTCTTCGCCGCAGAGCGTGCTACTGCTCATGCGCTTGAAGCTATTCAAGCGCTTGGCGGTAACGGCTATATCAACGACTACCCAGCGGCACGAATTTTGCGCGATGCCAAGCTTTACGAGATCGGCGCGGGTACCAGTGAAATTCGTCGCATGCTGATTGGCCGTGAGTTGTTCGACGTAACCCGAACCTGAGGCTATACTTGCGCCCCCGTTCGGGCGCGTTTTGATTCCGTCCCCATAAAAGTTGTTTAAAGGAGAAATCTCTTGAAACTGAGAGTGATGACCGCGCTTGTTGCCTTTTTGGCTTTCGTTGGATTGATTGCCAACGCTGTACCACCTGGCACCGATGATGAAATTACTGTTCGCCTGCAGCCCTATGGCACCCTTAATCGTGCTGCTGTTGTGGAGTCGATGGTGGATGCCGGGCCGGCGGTGCCGTTATCGGGAGAAGAAGTTTACGGACAATATTGTTCTGTCTGTCATGCCGCTGGTGTTGGTGGGGCTCCGTTGTTCGCAGATTCTGACGTTTGGGCTCCGCGCGCAGCAAAGGGCATGGATGTGCTGATGGCGAGTACACTGAACGGTATCAACGCCATGCCCGCTCGTGGTACTTGCATGAGCTGTTCCGATGATGAGCTAGGCGCTGCCGTCACCTACATGCTGGATTCAGCACAGTAAGCTGCCCTTAAAACGCACCAAAATGAGTGCCGCAATGGCACTCTTTGGCGCATCTGCGCCAAAACAGCGCAACCTCTTCCGTTTTTGCACCAAAAAAAAGCTTTTCTGTTGCGGTTTTGTTTCGAGAGCTTCGGCTTTCGGCAAAATTTGCGCTTAATGCACTGATTTAGCTAGTGTTTTCATTTTCGCACTTTTTTTTTGCAACTTGGCCTCGAATTTGCAATTTCTTGAGCGTTCGAAAGCGCGGGGTATTCCTGGGCTTCAACAGAAAACAAAAAGTGATTCCACTCCAGGAGAGACTATGAAATCTATTGCAAAAATGTTGTCAGCCGCTGCGTTGATAGCTGGTTCATTTATGACGACTTCGGCTGCGAATGCAGAAGTGTCATACAACGTCGGATACGTATCTGAGTATTACTACAGAGGTATCTACCAAAAGAATTCTTCCGCAAGCGCGGGCATCGATTACGAGGACAGCGGATTTTATGTTGGTGCATGGACCGCGGACGTTGGTGATGGTCTAGAAGTGGATGGCTATCTCGGCTATGGGGTTGATGTAGGAGACGTATCGCTGGGAATAGGTTTTACCGGTTACTACTATACCGGTGACTTTGACGACACCTACGAAGAAATTAATCTCAGCGCAGGCTATGGCCCAGTTTCTGTTTCTTACTCAATCGGTGAGTGGGACGGTGACGGCGGCCAAGACTATGACTTCTTAGATATCTCTATTGATCTTGGCGCAGGTTTCTACGGTACTTACGGTTCATTCGGTGACGAGTTCGACGGCGACTACTTCGAAGTGGGCTATGGAACCACCGTTTCCGAGATTGATCTCGGTGTATCTGTAGTCTTCCCAAGTGATGAATTGGAAGGCGATGACAACGCTGCCGGCGAAGCTGTTGTACTGTCCATTGGAAAATCCTTCTAAGCATTGCAGAACGGACTTTTCTCAAAAGCCTCCCGCGCGGAGGCTTTTTTTTGCCTAGCATTCATCTGCAGCGTTTTAGTGCCCCGTCAGGTTTGACCAGTTCATTGAGCGATAACCAAGGGCCTCCAAAAAGTGCTCTTTTTCAACTCTGGTACTTTCGGCCAGGTCGGCAATGGTTCTAGCAATCCTCCAAGTCTTATAAAAGCTTCGCATAGACATATCGAGGTTGCGGCTAGCCAGTTCAAGCAATTCTTGCGGCACTTCGGACTGTTGAATTACGGCGTTAAGCTGGAGACCGGACAAGTGGCTGTTCAAGCATCCCTGCCTAGTATTCTGAAGGGCGCGAGCCTGATCCACTTTCGCACGTATTTGGTGCAGCGTTCGAAGTCCATCCGACGCCGAGGCTTGGCCCTGAGTTGCGCTGATCATCTCTGCACTATCTAAGGGCGGCACCTGAAAGTGAATGTCTATGCGATCGAGCAGAGGACCTGAAACTCGACTCTGATAGCGCTGTACTTGGCCTTGACTGCAGCGGCAATTGCCCTCATCACAT
>MDTB01011856.1_pt1 | contig 16524 bp, 17 predicted proteins | sample 811161 | NCBI WGS metagenome assembly MDTB01 (sample SAMN05326650, study PRJNA326480) | marine metagenome | isolation source: seawater | place: Mediterranean Sea | collected 2009 | reverse complement strand
AGTTACTCATAAGTTGGCTCAGCTTTGCTTAATTTATCCGGACTGATTACTTTATTGATTGGCGCGCAGCAAACGAGACCCCGAGTGGGGATAAACCATGTCATCAGAGAAATTGGAGCGGGAAACGAGATTCGAACTCGCGACCCCGACCTTGGCAAGGTCGTGCTCTACCAACTGAGCTATTCCCGCTTGAAGAGGTACTAATGATCGCAATCTGCCGGTGATTCGCAATGGATGCGAAGCCTGCTGAAGAGGCCCGGTTTAGCGAGGCGCCTATTCTAATGCCATCGCCTTTGGAGTCAAGGAATTATCTCGCCTCGATATCCTAAACTAAGCAAAATTAAGGTCTTAGGACAATTTTTACACTGCTAGGGCGTCAGGTAAGGACGCGCAGCCTTGAAGTAATGCAGCGCTGAATAGAGGCTCAGCAGCGCAGCAATGTAGATCATCACGAAGCCGGTCATCAGCAGCCAGTCTGGAGAGCTTTCTGTCACCAGAATCAGTGTCACGATGGCAATCATCTGAAAAGTAGTCTTCAACTTGCCAGAAAAGGCCACAGCCACCGCTTCCCGATGTCCTCGGGTCGCCATCCATTCACGCAGCGCTGAGATCAGCACCTCTCTGGCTATAATCACAATAGTGGGCGCCAGCAGAGGATTAAGCTCCCCTACCAGCATGATCAGAACCGTGACGACCAGCAGCTTGTCTGCCACCGGATCCAGGAAAGCACCGAACTCAGAGGTCTGGTTGAGACGACGGGCCAGGTAGCCATCAAGCCAGTCTGACAAGCTCGCCAACGAAAATAGCATGGCCGCCATCATATTGGCGTACTGCAGCTCAGAGTAATAGCTCAGCACTACCATCGGGATTAACAGCATACGGAAATAAGTGATCAAATTTGCCCAATTCATGGGGGAACTCTTAAAATAATATGCAAAGAAAACATGTTCTTATATTAAAAAAGTGAACGTAAATGTGCACTAATGACTTCCGTTTGACGGGAAAATTAAGACTGTGAACCAGTCGATATCATTATTCATTCAATATTGTGTAAGTGGGCATATATGTTTTCGGCCAATTTACGACTTATACCAGTCACTCGGCCAATTTCGTCCTGACTGGCTTTGCGTATCCCCTGCTGGCCGCCAAAATGCCTGAGCAACTCGCGCCTCCGCTTTGGGCCAAGTCCCGCTATCTGCTCCAGGCTGGACTCCTTGCGGGCTTTGCTGCGTCGTTGGCGATGGCCAGTGATAGCGAAGCGATGCGCCTCATCGCGTATCTGCTGTAGCAAGTGCAGTCCAGCAGCCTCTGTGGCCATGGCAATCTCCCGATAACCAGAACCTGATGAGAGAAACAGTGTCTCCTGCCCTGCCCGACGGCTTATGCCTTTAGCGATACCCAGCAGCAGGATTTCGGGTAACTGAAACTTCTCCAGGATCTTTTTGGCCTGAGTTAACTGACCCTTGCCCCCGTCGATAAGAAGAATATCCGGCACCTTGCCTTCGTCTTTGCTGAGGCGGGTAAAACGCCTATCCAACACCTGCTCCATCGCAGCATAGTCATCCCCGCCGGTAATGCCCTTGACATTAAAGCGTCGGTAATCAGTCTTCAAAGCCCCATTCTGGTCAAACACCACGCATGAACCCACGGTGCCCTCACCGCCGGTGTGACTAATATCAAAGCATTCTATTCGCTCTGGCAAAAAATCTAGTTTAAGTTTTTCCTGTAAATCTATGAATCTATTCAGTATTGATTGTTTACTACTGAGCCGCCCTTGCAGGGATTCGACAGCATTTGTGGCAGCGAGTTCTACCCATTTGGCGCGGTGACCACGCACCTTCTGGCTCAGCTTGATCTTGCGAGCAGCCACATAGGAGAGTGCAGCCTTAAGCTCTTCAGCCTCGGACAGCGGGCCTGGCACTATGATTTCAGTGGGAATATTGCCGGCCTTGTCATCGCCGAGGTAGACCTGGGCGATAAAGGCCTCGAGCACCTCCTCCGTCGTGCTGGCCAGGCGTAAACGCGGGAAGTAGCTCTTGCTGCCAATTATCCTGCCATTGCGCACATAGATCGCCTGCACACAGATTGTGGCGCTTTCCATTGCGGCGGCAAGGATATCTGCGTCGCCACCCTGATTTGCCACGTATTGCTGCTCCTGAATTCGTCGAAGATCCATAATCTGGTCGCGAATCAGGGCTGCCCTTTCAAATTCCTGGGCTTCAGCGGCAGTTTCCATGTTCAGTGTGAGCTCTTTGGTGAGGGCGTCACTCTTGCCTTGGAGAAACATGGTGGAATACTGGACATCTCGAGCATAGTCCTCCGGGCTAATCAGGCCCACGCAAGGACCGGTACAACGGTCTATCTGGTACTGTAGGCAAGGTCTGGATCTATTCTTATAAAACGTGTCATTACATTGTCTTACACGAAATACTTTTTGCAATATTTGAAGTGTCTCACGGGTAGCATGGGCACTGGGATAAGGCCCAAAAAACCGACCACGCCGCCTGCTACCCCGGTAGAAACCCAGCCTGGGATACGGGTCCTTATCTGTAAGCAGAATATAAGGATAAGATTTGTCATCACGGAGCTGGATATTGTAAGGCGGCCTGTGGGCCTTGATGAGGTTTTGCTCGAGCAGCAATGCCTCCGTTTCGCCCCGTGTCACGGTGATGTCGATCTCATGGATCTTGTTGACCATCGCCAGAGTCTTGCTGGTAAGTCCGGAACCACGAAAATAGCTCCCAACCCGATTCTTCAAATTGCGGGCTTTTCCCACATAGATCACTTCGCCTTTCTCCCCCAGCATCTGATAGACACCAGGGCGTCTCGTCAGATTTTTCAGGAAATGCTTGTGGTCAAATGTAGGTTCAGGCTTTGCCGTCATGAATCATGATATCTGGATAGGTTTCTTAATATTTAATTTGAACTGTGGCAGGGTACTGTTCCCAATAAAATATTGGTAACAATAAGCCACAACCCGATATCAAGCCAATGTGACCTGGTATTATGTCTCTATATTGGTACCGGGATTCAATCTGGAAGTGGAGAGTAAGATAAGGCGTGCCGCGTCTCAACCGGCTGCATTGATTTGCGGCAAGTGTTTGAGCCCCTGACTATCCTCGGTCAGCCCATGCTTGATCGCCAGAATGGTGAGCTCCAAATCGCTGTAGATTCCAAGCTTCTCGAATATGCGGTAACGATAGCTGTAAACCGTTTTTGGGCTCAGCTCCAGATAATGAGAAATCTGGCTGACCTTTTTGCCGTCGGTAAGCATCTGGGCTATCTGCATTTCACGGCGACTCAGCTTTTCGAATAGGGCCTGCTCCTCTTTATTGAATGGATCCAGGGCCAAGTGTGTTGCTGCGTCCTGAGAGACGTAATGCTGCCCGGCGCAAACCATACGATTGACCTTGAGAATGTCAACTATCTCTTTGTTTTTAAATTTAAATGCTTGAGCACCAGCTCGCAGCATCTGAGAAGGTATGATGCCTGAAACCACTGAGGACATGGCAACTACTTTAATGTCCGGGTAAGTCTCCAGCAGCGCGCGGGTCGCTTCGACTCCTCCCATGCCCGGCATTCGGGCATTCATCAATACCAAATCAGGAATGCACTCCGTACTACGAACGAAATCAATGGCTTGTTCACCAGTGCTCAGCTCTGCTATTACCTGCATGTCGGCTTCATCGGCCAGCATCCTAGCGATACCCGCGCGCACTAGAGAATGATCATCAACGAGGAGAATTGAAATAATGTTGAGTGCAGGTAGCGTTGGTGAGAACACGATGTCGGCCTCGTTAGTCTGTTGTTATTGACATTGCACGATTGACCGCAACCCAGAACCCCAACTGAAATCTAATTTGCCCTTTAGACTTATAATGACCGGATTTCAGCAGGGTCGCAGGCCTAAGAAATTTCAGCCAAATTGTGTTTATAGTGTTCTCTGGTGGATCTGGCCTCGCTTTCTTGTCTATTCGATCCCGCCAACTTGAGAGGTAGCATGCTAGCTACTACCGAACAATTGTTAATCACCAAAACGAGAACTGGTTCACACTTTTTGGTGAGCACGCGCGGAAGGAATTTTCAAGCTGAAGAGATGAATGGCCTGTATTATGTGCAGTTAAGGCGAATACTTTATGCCATGGTGGAATTGAGCACTTAACCCGAGTCTAGATAATTCTGACCTCAGGTTGCAGCGCAATTCCAAATTCGTCCAGCACATTGCTGCTCATCTCTTGTGCCAGCAAGTAAACATCCTCACCGGTGGCCTGACCCGGATTAATTAACACCAGAGCGTGCTCTCCTGAAACCGCTGCAGTGCCGCGGCAGCGACCTCTCCAGCCAAGCTGGTCAAGCAACCATGCCGCCGGCAGTTTCTTGAATCCCGGCTCGCCGGCATCAAAGCTGACGATATTGGGATAGCTTGCACGCAACTGCTCCAGCTTCCCCTCTGACACCATAGGATTCTTGAAAAAGCTGCCAGCGTTTCCAACTTGCTTAGGATCTGGCAGCTTGCTGCGGCGGATGCGGCACACCGTATCGAACAACTCCTGAGGGGTAGGCTGACTCCCCTCCAGCGCATTGTTAAGCGCTCCGTAGCTGGTGTTTGGCTGCCAGTCTCGACTGAGCTGGAGATGAACTGCAGTGATCAGCAGACTCGAGCTATTGGCTTGTTTAAAGACACTATCCCGGTAAGCGAATTCGCAATCTGCTGCGGCTATAACCTGTTGGCTGCCAGTGACCGTATCGAGGACTTCAACCCGATCTACATACGCTGCCAGTTCAACACCATAGGCGCCGATGTTCTGAACTGGAGCCGCACCGGCTGTGCCCGGAATCAAAGCCAGGTTTTCAAGCCCATGGAGCCGATTACTCATACAAGTTTCAACCAGGCAGTGCCAGTTCTCGCCGGCAGCGACCTTGACCGCTGCATTATCATGATCCAGCTCGATGCCTGTCATGGCCATTCGCACAACCAGTCCGGGGTAATCGCGCGTAAATAGCACATTGGTTCCCTCACCCAGTATGCATACCGGGATTCGCTTGGAGTCGGCAAAATCCAGGGCGTTAATCAACTCACGCTGGGAAGTTGCTGCTGACAGGTAAGCCGCATTGGCAATAATGCCAAAACTGTTGTGTTGCTTCAGGCTGACGTTCTCTTCGATGACCATGGCTATGCTGTTTAGCGCCCCCGGTTATCGCCGGCGACAGAGTTCAACAAGGCACCGCAAGCATCCTCAACCAGATCCAGCACCAGCTCAAAGCCATCTTGACCGCTCCAGTAAGGATCCGGCACTTCATCGTGGCCTGTGTTGGAGAATTCCAACAGTAACTTGAGCTTCTGCTGGTGCTCTGCCGGACAGCCGCCACGGAGGCTGGTCAGGTTACTATTGTCCATGGCAATAATATGGTCGAACGCGATGAAATCCTTTTTGTTGACTTGTCGTGCTCGCTGAGCGCTAAGGTCGTAGCCGCGATTTTGGGCTGCTGCTGCGGCACGGGGGTCTGGAGACTCGCCAATGTGATAACTGCCAGTGCCAGCAGAATCCACCTCAATAAGCTCTTGCAAGCCTCTGTCCGTGATGAGCTTTTCCATAACGCCATGTGCCGTCGGCGAGCGACAAATGTTGCCGAGACAGACCATGAGTAAGCGGACCGCAGGCTTGTCTGGAGACTGATTTTGAGGGTTGCTTTTAGCAGTCCCAGCTGCACTCACGAATCGACCGCCAGGTGTTGGCGTACCGATTCAAGATCGTCTGCGGTATCGATTCCAGCCGGCATGGAATCAGCACTCACTGCAACATGAATCTTTACGCCTTCAGCAAGAGCTCGCAGTTGCTCAAGCCTTTCGGCTATTTCCATTGCCGCCGGAGGCCAGTTTACGAAGTCATTGAGGACCTGAACCCGATACGCGTAAATCCCTACATGGCGGTGAAAAAGCTCGCTCGAGTATTCATCCACGTCAGGACTGGTATGCGGAATCGCTGCGCGGCTGAAATACAGGGCATAACCCTGCTTGTCGAACACCACCTTGACCGCATTAGGATTGTTAATTTCAGACTGCGCTTTGATAGTTTCGCAAAGCGTGGCGATGCCCGCTTGGTGGTGCCGAGACAGATTGTCAGCGACCTGGTTGATGGCATGGGGTGGGATTAGCGGCTCGTCTCCCTGCACATTGACTACAATGGTGTCGGCACTCCATTGTCTGGCTGAGGCCACTTCCTGAATTCGATCAGTACCAGAGCGATGAACATCAGAGGTCATTTGCGCCGCGGCGCCAAAGTTCATCGCAGCATCCAGAATGCGCGGGTCATCCGTTGCAATCACCACTTCATCTGCAGCACTTTCGCAGGCGCGCTCCCAGGTGTGCTGCAGCATGGGTTTGCCCTGAATATCCAGCAGCGGTTTACCGGGAAGTCGCTGCGCGGCGTAGCGTGCAGGGATAACGATCTTGAAGCTCAACGATAGCTTTCCTCTTCATCGATACAAATATGGCGGGCTTCCTCTGCAAGCATCACGGGCACACCGTCCCGCACGGGAAAGGCTAGCTTATCTGGCAGGCAAATCAGTTCCTGCTTGTCTGTCTCATACCGCAGATCGCCTTTACAAATGGGACAGGCAAGAATTTCCAGAAGTTTCTTATCTAACATGGACAGTTGCTCAGTTTATCGAATGGCATGGCGAATTCACCAATAATGGGGATGCTGGGTCAGTTGCGACCAAAATCCCGGACATGGCTGCTTACCGTCTCCAGTAATTCTTCAGGAACCTTGACCGCAATGTCCAAGGTCCAGAGCCGGACGTCTGTGAAAGACTCGCATTTTATCCCATCTTTTTCTGTCATGACGATGGGCTGATTAGCGTCAAAAGGAGGTGAGCTAAAATCCGCGCGCCTATATTGGTAATGGTCGGGGAATGGGAACGCCGTGACGGGATATGGCAAGGCGTCCAGCAGAGCAAAGAACCGCCCAGGATTGCCAATGCCTGCGACTGCCTGAATCTTTGTCCCCATTTTGAATGGGGCCCCAGCAAACGGTTTTTTATCACCGCTCTGCATGTGCTTCAGAAATTTGGGCTGCAATGACATGATGTAAGCCCCCTCGAGTGCTGCTTGTGATTCAGATGGCTGACCATTCAGCACAACTGCGTCTACCTCTCGAATCCGGGAAATAGACTCTCGCAAAGGACCCGCTGGTAAGCACAGGCCATTGCCAAACAGGCGTGCACCATCCACCACACAAATCTCGAAACTGCGCGGCAAGGGATAATGTTGCAGCCCGTCATCACTTAGCACGACATCAACCTGAGCGTTCTCAATCAGGTGATTGAGTGCATTCATGCGCTTGGGGTCGATTACCACTGGGCATTTTGTCTTGCGGGCGATGAGTCCTGGCTCGTCGCCCGCAATGTTAGCCGGGGTCTCTTCCGTAACCATCAGGGGGTAAACACTGGGTGCGCTCTTGTATCCGCGGCTAATAATACCCGGCTTGAACCCCTGTGCCTTTAAATGGGAAGCCAGAGCAATTAGTAATGGCGTTTTGCCGGTGCCGCCTGCGGTGATATTGCCAATCACTATCACAGGGCATACAAGCTGTGTGGCCTGGCCCTTTTGCAGTGAAGCCTTACGCAAGCCAGCTAGCAATTGCACCAGAAGACTCAATGGCCATAGTAGCAACAACCAGGGCGACTTGCTGAACCAGGCCTTGATAAGAAAATCCATAGAACGAATCAGGTTTAGTATTCTGAGAACTGCAGTCGGTGGAGGCGACAGTAATGTCCGTCCAGGGCCATGAGTTCCGTGTGAGTACCAGTCTCGATGATCCTGCCTTGCTCCATCACTACGATTAGATCAGCATTTTCAATGGTTGAGAGCCGATGCGCAATGATAAAGGTTGTGCGGCCCTGAATCAGTTGCTCCAGAGCGGCTTGTATATGCTGTTCTGATTCAGAGTCCAGGGCGGAAGTTGCTTCATCGAGAATAAGAATTGGTGCGTTCTTGAGCAGCGCCCGGGCGATAGCAATACGCTGACGCTGTCCTCCGGACAGCAGGCTGGCATCATCGCCGACCTGCGTGTCGAGCCCTGCTGCCAGCCGATCGATAAACTCCATTGCATGGGCAGCCTCAGCGGCTTCCTCAATCGCCTCAAGGGGGATACTACTGTTGCCGTAGGCAATATTTTCAGCCACAGTGCCGTTGAACAACACAACCTGCTGCGTCACCAGGGAAATCTGCTGCCGTAGGTTGTCGAGTTTATAATTGATCAACTCCACATCATCAAGCAGGATCTGGCCCTCGCCGTATTGATAAAAGCGGGGGATTAAATTCACTAAAGTAGATTTAGCGCTTCCTGATTTGCCAACGAGTGCGATTGTCTGCCCTGGTTTTGCAACGAGGCAAACATTTTTCAAAACCGGAGTGTCCTCCCTGTAGGAGAAACCCACATGGCGAAATTCCAGTTTGCCGTCTACTCGCCGTTTGGCATGAGTGCCCTGATCTGTTTCAGGCGCTTCATCCAGTAGCGTGAAAATACTGGCTGATGCCGCGATGCCCCGCTGAATGACTGAATTAACCTGAGTGAGCTGACGAATTGGTTTGGCCAACAAACCAGCCGCGCTTAAAAAAATGACAAACTCCCCTGGCGTTGAGCCAGCGAAAAAATCTGGCGACATAGCCAACCAGACCAAGAAGGCCAGCGCCATGGCTACAATCATCTGTACTAGTGGCGTGCTGACATTCCGGGTCAATTCCATCTTCATGTTCTGACGACGATTGCGCTCGCTGGCTGCAAAAAGTCTGTCGTTGACATAGTCCTCGGCATTGAAGGTCCGAATCACTCGTTGCCCTTTGATAGTCTCATTAGTGATCTGGGTTACTTCTCCCATGGAATCCTGCATCTGCGAGCTGTAACGGCGGAAACGCTTTGAAGCTAGTGAAACAATAGAGCCGACCAAAGGCGCGATTACCAGAAAAGTCAGGGTGAGTTGCCAGTCAATCAGAAAGAGTTGGGTGAGATAGAAAACAACCGTCAACCCCTCGCGAAAAACAACAGTAATGGCCTCACTGGCAGCACCGGCAATCTGCTGTACGTCATAGGTTACTTTTGATACCAGCCGTCCACTGGTATGTTGATCGAAGAAAGTTGCAGGCAACTTCATCAATTTAGCATTGAGTTCAAAGCGGAGCCGGTGCATGACACGCTGGGCCAGGTTGGCCATGGAGTACCCACCCATAAACGAGCCCAGTCCGCGACAAAATGCAATGACAATGCAGAGCAAAGGGCTCAGTAGGCGAGCCTCTTCGTAGCTCTCGGAGTTGATGGAATCCAGCGTCCAGCCCAACCATTGCGTGGCAGCGGGTCCGGATGCCGCAAAGATCATAAAGCCAGTCAGGCCGACGGCCATAACCAGCTTATGCTGAATGACGTAGCTCAACAGGCGTTTATAGAGTGTCCAGCCAGGTTTGCCCGACTCTTGCGCGTTCTTGGTGGCCATTAATTTACCGCAGGCGCTACGGTGCCCTCCTCGGTGCGCTGGGTCGCAATGTTCAGGCGCGTGAAACCAGCCTGACCAATCGCATCCATTGCGGTCACTACCGACTGATGAGTCGCTTCAGCATCAGCAACCAGTATGATTGGCAGACTGCGATCAGCGCCGGACTCAAGATCCAGGCCGCGCATTAGGGTTTCAACGCGGCTATTAACCAGATTGCGCCCATTAATTGAATACATACCATCCCGGGCCACGATAATCTCGATTTGCTGTGGCTGATTCTCTGCCGTTTCGGCATTGGCCTCAGGTAAATTCACCAGAAGACGGGTTTCGCGGTTAAAGGTAGTCGTGACCATGAAAAAGATAAGCAGCAAAAACACCACGTCAATCAGAGGCGTCAGATTGATAGTTGGCTCATCCCGTCTGCTGCGTTTAAATTTCATGACTATTGGTCTGCCCTCGGCGCAAGCACGTGAGGCGATGGATTAACCCCTACTGTTTAACCTCAACAAGGCGATCGCTGTGCAGCGCATCCACCAGTTTGATGGATTCCTGTTCCAGATTCAAAACCAGAGAATCCACTTTCCGCAAAAAGAAACGGTGTAATATATAAGTAGGAATAGCCACAGTAAGCCCGGCAGCGGTGGTGATAAGGGCTTCTGATATCCCGCCAGCTAAGGCGTTGGCGTTTCCGGTACCCTGCAGCATGATCTCACTGAACACACGAATCATACCCACTACTGTGCCGAGAAGGCCTAACAGCGGCGTGATCGCGGCAATGGTCCCCAGGGTATTGAGATAGCGCTCCATATCATGGATTACCTGGGAAGAAGCCTGTTCGATGCTGTCTATCATGGCATGACGGCCATATTTCGAGTTAAGTAAGCCGGCAGCCAGAATCTGCCCGAGAGGCGAAGACAGGCGCAGTTCGCGCAGCTTTGCGGAATCAAGCTGGTTGTTTTTTAACCAGGTCCATACCTGTGCCAACACGTATTTCGGTGAAATCCGGGCCGCACTCAGGGTCCAAAAACGTTCGATAACAATCGCGATTGCGACGATTGAGCACAAAATGATCGGCATCATCAGCCAACCACCAGCTCGTACAATTTCTATCACGCCAGAACTCCCTACAACAGGCTAAAAGCTTACCACAGGGCTCCTAGCTGCAGTGTTTGGATCTCATACCTACAGGTATCGGCACAGCTCGCGATTGCCTGACCAGGACCAGTAATGACGATTGCTGCAGCGATAGGCCTCAGGGGGGCTGACTATACCGGAACCTGTCAGCTCAAAGGAAATCATACCGGCCTCAAAACTCGCCAAGGTGGAGATGTCCAGGCTGCTGAATCGACTCAAGACACGCTGATGAGGATGTCCGAAACCATTGCGATAACCTGCACTGAATATGCCATATTGCGGCGATGTGGTTTTTAGCAGCGGATAACCTGAAGAAGTATCACTACCATGGTGGGCGGCGATAAGCACATTAGCGCGGAGATGGCCGCCGGAAATAGTCGCCAGCTTGCGCTCTATTTCGCTGCTAATATCACCAGGCAACAAAACCGATTGGACACCAATATTTACCAACAGAACACATGAACCATCATTCAGTGATGCCCCCTGTGTTTGTGAATCAGGCTCCTCGCTGACCCCATGCAACACTGTGAACTCAACTTCGTCCCAGCGCCAGTGTTGACCAGCTACACAAGCCTCGATATCGGTTCCACCACCTCTACCACCGCTCACTTCGGCATCGGGAAAGGCAGTCAATATCGAACGTAGACCGCCACTATGGTCGCTATCGAAATGGGAAACCATAACGCGGTCTAGCCTGCTTACGCCCAGGGACCTTGCGGCGGGCACAATCACGGCCTGCCCCAGGTTGTAGTCTTCTCCATAGGCAGGCCCCCTATCGTAAAGGATACTGTGATTGGCTGTACGCAAGAGAACGGCCAAACCTTGCCCGACATCGAAAACGTCGAGTCTGAGAGCAGCATGACTCTGCTGGCCTAGAATGCCTATAAGTAATGGCAAAGACAGCGGCACAAAAAGATGATAAAGCCGAAGCTGTGCAGGCAGCAGCAAGATTAAGCATAGCAGTAAGAGGAAACTTATCATCCCCGTCTGGTGAATAGCTGGCGTCCACTGGGAGGATTGACCCAGCGCTGAACTCAGAAACGAAAACAGATTGAGCATCAGTGACAGCATGGAGGCTGCAATCCCCAAAATGGCCTGTGCCATTGCGGGCTCCACGATCATCGCCAGCATTCCCAGCAGTGCCAATGGGGTAATGATGAAGCCTACCACCGGGATAGCAACCAGGTTGACCACTGGAGCTACCAGGGAGACTGATTGCACGAGAATCAATAAAGGTGCCAGCAGTCCCAGAAAGACATGCAGTTGTGGACGCTATAGCCGTGTAAATGAGAACCCCTGCTGTGAGGCGATATTTTTGTAATTGGAGCTGAAGAACAGAAGAATTCCTACTGCCGAAAATGACAGCCAGAATCCCTTATCAGTGGTTGCCAGAGGATCCAGCATCAGCACTATGAGCAAGGCAAGCAGGAAGCGCAAGGAAGCACTGTATTGACGCTCGAGCAAATAGGGAAGTAGCAAAGTCAGTGCCATTAAAAAGGCTCGCTGTGTCGATATGCTCCAACCAGCCAAAGAACTGTACATGCCAGCAGTCGGGACGGCAACAGTAGCAGCGCAGATCGGCGTGGACAGGCGCTTACTTCTGACTCCAATTCTCACGAGCAAAAACACTGCATTGAATATCAAGACAGTGATTAGCCCCACATGCAGTCCGGGAATGACAACCAGGTGATTGAGGCCTAAACTGCTGATGGCACTCCACTGGGATTGACTTATCCCAGAGGAATCCCCAACCGTGAGCGCCTTGATTAAGCCACTTACAGGACTACCATCTAACGATTCAGTGAGTCTGGCAGCGATCCTATGACGCAGGATTGACAGGCTAAGTCGGCGTTTTTCCAAAAGCCTATTACCACCCCAGTCGGGAATATAACCGGTGGCCGCAATGCCCTGTCGCAGTTCAATGGCCTCGCGATCAGGGACACCGGGATTGCTATTCCCGTGTAGCTGCTTGAGTTTAACCCTGACCCGCCAGTGTTCACCAGGCACGAAACTCAAGTTGCCATAATGGTTTAGTCGCAGCTTACTGCCTGCTGCCAGCTGTTCGCTCTGGGTTATATCAAACGTGAAACTCTGGCCGCGATCGCGCCATGAGGGTAAGCCGATAACAACCCTTCAACGACGATTAGCTCTCCCTCGAGAACACTTGGCAGTCTTTTGTCTAGCTGACTGTGCGCCCAGATTAAATGCCAACTGACCCCAAAAGTCAGACCAACAAGGATTATCCACAGGCTAGACTTTGCCCAAAGGAAAAGTACGAGGGTGACAGCAACCAGTAAAGCCAGAGTCAAGGCTAGACCAGGCAATTGCGGTAGCAGCGCAGACAGAGCGAGCCCCACTATACTTGCGACCAAAAAGCCTCTCATGCCAGATTGCCCCTGCTCAAACTCTACACTGTAGGAGCGAGCTCGCGATTTGGCGAATATTTGGCTGAATTAGTCAGGGCGGCGGCATGCCCCGCTCAATGCCGATTATCAATCGTGACGAAGTGCTGCTGCTGGCTGCACCGCGGCTGCGCGGCGGGCAGGATATATGGTGGCAGCAAAGGCTAGAATAAATACTCCGACTACTACCCCGAGAATATCTGTAAAACTGATCTGAGAAGGCAAAAAATCAATAGGATAGACGTCGGCATTAAGCAACTGCAAGTCAAACTGTATTTCAATCCAGCGGGCAAATTCAGTGATATTGAGGGCCCCGACAATTCCTAATGCGACTCCCAGCGCTATGCCCATGATGCCAATAAAACTACCTTGCCACATGAAAATCCCGGTGACCATGCCGGGACTGGCCCCCAGGGTCCGCAGTATAGCGATGTCTGCACGTTTATCGCGGACAATCATGACCAGACTCACGACAAGATTGAAGGCCGCTACTGCGACCAGTAACCAAAGCATGAAGCTGATGATGTTTCGGGAAAATCTGATGTTGTCGTAAATTGCGCCTAGTTGGCGGGTCCAGCTTTCTATGGTGACAGAGCGTGGCAAGCTGCGGTCAAGATCCATTGCAATTGAATCTGCCGCCAGTACATTATCAATCCGCAGCCGCAAAGCATTGTAGGGAGTACGCAGACGGAACAGTGCTCGCGCAGCGGATTGGTTGATCATGGCAAAAGAGGAATCCAGATCCTGGGTGCCCACTCTAAAAATACCGACGACCTCGAAACCACGAAAAATTGCCAGCTGTGTCAGGGGATTAATAGAGATGGAGGAGGAATACAGCGTGACCCGATCCCCCACTCCCACTTCGAGCTGCTGCGCAAGCGCTTGACCAATGACGACTCCCCATCGCGTACTGTCAAGTGACGCAAGATTGCCCTCGATGAAAAAATTGGCAATCGCAGAGCTTTCCGCTTCGGTTGCTGCATCAATACCGTTAATCAGGATGCCTCGATTACCCGAATCCGTAGCCGCTATCCCGGCAACCTGTATAGCGGGAGCAATCGAAGACACTTTTGCATTACTGTTAATCAAGGCGTCAATTTCCGCCCAGTTCTCAGTGCCCAGATTTTCCTCCGAAGATATAGTGAGGTGTGGCACGATCCCGAGAATGGTCTCGCGCATTTCACGATCGAATCCGTTCATTACCGAAAGAACGGTAATCAGAATTGCCACACCGAGTGCGAGCCCAAGCACTGCAATAGAAGACATAAAGGAAACCAGCTGGCTGCGCTTGCCAACGCTTACATAGCGAAGCGCAATAAAACGGGAAAGCGGAACACCTACCCTACCCATGCAGGACTCCGCCCCTGAGTTCCAGCTTGCGACCAAGTGATCCGGCGAATGCTTCGTCATGTGTCACGATAACGAAACTGATATTGAGTTTCTCATTCAGATCGGCCATCAGTGCCTGAATTTCCAGAGCCGTGCCGCGGTCGAGGTTGCCGGTAGGTTCATCCAGTAATACGCATGCCGGCTCAGTTACCAGGGCGCGCGCAATCGCAACCCGCTGGCGCTCACCGCCGGAAAGCTCTGCTGGCTTATGGCTGGCTCTTTCTGCCAGACCCACTCTCGCCAACATACTCTGGCTGCGTTCCTCAACTTCCGCAGTGGCCAGACCCGCAATCAATAACGGCATAGCTACATTTTCAGCAGCCGTAAACTCATTGAGTAAATGGTGGAACTGGTAAACGAATCCAAGATATTTGTTGCGCAACTGACCGCGCACAGTTTCGTTCACGGTTGCCAGGTTTTTGCCCGCCACCAGCACTTGACCACTGCTGGGCAGATCCAAGCCACCCAGCATATTTAGCAAGGTGGTCTTGCCGGAACCAGAACTGCCGACAATTGCCACTTGCTCCCCTGCTTCGATCTGCAAGGAGACACCTTTTAACACTTCTACGTCCTGCGGACCTTCAGTGTAAATCTTGCGTATATTTTTGCATTCGATGACTGTGGTCATAGGCGCTATCCAGTTTCCCCTATTCGTATCGCAGCACTTCTGCTGGTTGGACACAGCTGGCTCGATAAGCTGGATAGAGCGTTGCAAGAAAGCACACCAGAAGCGCCAGCGCGCATACTATATAGACTTCCATAAAGTTAACTTCAGTCTCGAGATGAGAGAGCAAATAGATGTTTGCCCCTTCGAATGTTGAATTAACAAAGCGCTCGAGACCCAGGCTGATGTTGGTAATGTTATTCGCAAGCCCTACCCCAAGCACGGCACCAATTCCGGTGCCAATCGTTCCTGCCACTAGTCCCTGCAGAATGAAAATTTGCATTATAGTCTGGCGGCTCGCGCCCATGGTCCGCAGAATAGCGATGTCGGCACTCTTGTCAGAAACCACCATGACCAGAGTGGAGATAATATTCACAGCGCCAATGACCACTATCATCAACAGCATAAATGTGGTGAGGAACTTTTCCATATTGAGTGCGTTAAATAAACTTGCCTGCACTGCATTCCAGGGAGCGACTTCAAGTTGCGGGGCATCTGCCAGTGCCTCGCTAGCTATTTGCCCTGCATTGTCGACGTCATCGACACGCAGGCGAAGCTGTAAGCTGACCCCAGGATCGTTTTCGAAAAGCTTTTGGGCTGTTTCCAGCTTAACCAGGGCAATGTTGTTATTTCCATAGAGCCCGAAATCGGCAAAACCCAACACGTCAAAACCGAGGCTATCGTCCAGCTGCCTGTCTAGGAGACTGCGGAGACCAAGTATGCTGACATCGGTATTACTGTATACGCCCAGCTGACCAGCTAACTGGGCACCCAGAATTATTCCGTTCTCGGTTTCGTTCAGCTGGGTGATAAGTTCCTGAAATACACTGCGGGCAGACTCATTAACCGGGAGCTCAAGCTTAGGGTCAATTCCCCTTACCCGGATAAACCCGGTCTCGCCCTGATGAGTAATCGTTGCCTCTCCCTCTATAAAAGGGGCTGCCGCCAGCACAGACGCTGAATTGAGGGCCAGGCTTCTAACATCTGTCCAATTCTGATTCAGGTCGCTGCCTGATACCGTTGCGTGGGGAACAGACTTCAGTGCTTCGTCCCTCAGCGTGGTGATTGAACCATTGATGACCGCCATGGCGACGATGAGTATGAGCACACCGAGACTCACCCCAAGCATCGAGATAAGCGAAACGAAAGAGAGCAGCAGATTATGTTTGCGCGCCAGCGAGTAGCGTAGCCCAACAAACAGTGAAAAAGGTTTAAGCATGCTGCGAGTGCTCGTTAGCCCGGATCGTTGCTGCAGGCATGATTAAGGCAAACCTTTATCATACGCAGCAGCAGCCCGTTCGGAACCAGACCGAGCCCTGAGGTTTAGGCCTGCAGTTGGTCTGAGTGTCGTTGCAGCAGACGCTGCACAGTTTTGAAACTGATCGGCGCCACAGGAGTCGAGACTTCACTGGATATCGCGCGCAGTGACTTGCCCTGCTTCTT
>MDTB01037237.1_pt1 | contig 16525 bp, 16 predicted proteins | sample 811161 | NCBI WGS metagenome assembly MDTB01 (sample SAMN05326650, study PRJNA326480) | marine metagenome | isolation source: seawater | place: Mediterranean Sea | collected 2009 | reverse complement strand
TTCATTTTTGGAGAGAAGTTTCTATCAATTTGCCAATTTCTTGAAATATCTTTTAAAGATTTATATATACCGATTTTAAGACCAGCCATAAATGCAGCTCCAGCTGCAGTTGTTTCTTGAACTTTTGGTCTAAGAACTTTTACATTTACAACGTCTGATAAAAATTGTGAAAACCAATCATTCATGACCATACCACCATCAACTTTCACTAACTTTGGTCTTAAACCGTCATGCTTCATTGCTTCAAATAAATCATAAGTTTGATAAGCCACTGCTTCTATCGTGGCTCTTATTATTTCTTTCGGACTTGTATCTCTTGTTATACCACTTAACACACCTCTAGAATTTGCATTCCAGTGTGGTGCGCCGAGACCGGTAAAAGCAGGAACTAAATAAACTCCGTTATTATCTTTTAGTTTTTTTATAATTTTTTCAGTATCTGAAGCTTTTTTAAAAAACTTCATTCTGTCTCTCAACCATTGAACACCCGCACCTGCTATAAAAATTGACCCTTCCATTGCATAAGTTGTTTTTCCGTTAATTCTATACGCAATCGTAGTTAATAATCTATTTTTAGAATAAATTTTTTTACTTCCTGTATTTAGTAAAACAAATGCTCCAGTTCCATAAGTACTTTTAAGCGATCCTGGTTCAAAACAACATTGACCTATTGTGGCAGATTGCTGATCACCAACCACACCATTAATGGGTATTGATATACCAGTAATTGATGAGTCTGTTTTACCATAGTTATCTGCACAATCTTTAACTTCTGGAAGAATATGTTTTTTAATTTTAAGAAGTTTCAAAATTGTATTATCCCATTTATTAGATGAAATATTGTAAATCATTGTTCTACTAGCATTTGTAGCATCTGTAGCATGAACTCTACCTTTTGTAAGTTTCCAGATTAAAAAACTATCAATTGTTCCAAACAATAATTGTTTTTTATTCATCAATAATTTAGCTTTTGAAACATTGTCTAAAATCCATTTTATTTTTGTTCCTGAAAAGTAAGGATCAATTAATAAACCTGTCTTGTTAAAAATAAATGAATCTTTGTTTATTTTTCTTAACTTTTTACAATAATCCTCTGTTCTTCTGTCCTGCCAAACTATAGCTTTATAAACAGTCTTTCCTGTCTTTTTATCCCATAATATGGTTGTTTCTCTTTGATTGGTAATACCAATACTTAGAATTTTACCTTTTAATTTTTTTGCTCTCTTTATTACATCTTTTAAAGTTCTAAGAGTTGTTCTCCAAATCTCCTCAGGATCATGCTCTACCCAGCCATTTTTAGGGAAATATTGTGTAAATTCTTTTTGCGATGAATAAATAGGTTTGCCTTTTATATCAAACAAAATTGATCTATTTGAAGTAGTTCCAGCATCAATAGAAATTATAAATCTTTTCATATTATTTGTTTAATATTTTTTTTTTTTCTGTCTCATATTCATATCCACTCAATGCTCCAGATTTATAGAGATCCTGTAATGTTTTAAGTTGTTCAGAAACACTTTTTATAACTTTTGAATCTTGGTTATCACTTGCCAATACTTGAGAATGAACAAACAAAACAAAAAATATTATTAAAAAATTTTTCATTGAAATAATTCCCAATCAATCTCAAGCTTTTTATTTTCTTTGATTGCATTAATCATACCAAGCATTAAAGGTAGTTCTTTTTTATCAAAATCTTCATTTACTTTTTTTGCAATTTCAATAGCTAAATCTGCTCCCTCTATGGTTATTTTTTGCATCTTTGTTTTTTTCGCTTCTGAAAAGGTAAGTCCATCTCCAATAAATGAACCCATTTTTGCGTTTCTTCCCCCTCCAGAACTAACATATAGATCTCCTAAACCTGCAAGACCTTTAACTGTTTCTTTTTTTCCATTAAGATATTTTACAAATATTTCCATTTCATATATTGATTGCTTTATAAGCACAGAGGCTGTGTTTAAATAATTTTTTTCTCTTATTTCATCTGAAGCATTATTACTACACAAACCTTTTGCTGCTCCAATAGCCATAGAGAAAATATTTTTGATAGCTGCTGAGACCTCCACCCCATTAACATCATCTGATGAGGTAGTATGATAGTAATTAGTTTTAAGCATATTTGATATTTTAGAAGCTGTCTTGATGTCTTCATTGGCAATGACTACACTACTATGAATTCTGTTAGCTAAACCTGAGGCTAAACAAGGACCACCTACTGCAGAAATATTTAAATTTTTCAATCCTTTTAACTTTAATATTCGTCTAAGTTTATCAACTAACAATTCATATTTATTTTCATAAATACTAAGACCTTTTGTTAACATTAAGATTTTAGGCAATTTATTTTCTTTAGCTATTGTGTTTAATTGCTCTGAAACCCATTCTATACCTTTTGAACTAATCCCTAAAACAATTAAATCTACATTAGATTTGAACAGTTCATCAAATTTATCAAATTTAAATATTTTAATAGTTTCTGGAATATGAACGTTAAGCACTGGATGTAAATTTTTATTAATCTTTAATTTCTCAATAAAATCATTCTCTAAGTGAGTTCCAATAATATTTGTATCGTGATTATTATCTATACATGGGAATGAAAAAGCAGAACCCATGGCACCGGCACCTATTATTACGATTTTAGACATATCAATCTTTAAAAAAAATTCTTCTGATAATTAAAAAAACAGATACTAGCTCAATTTTTCCTATTATCATAAAGATAATCAAACTTAATTTTGAAGTTGTTAGTAAATTAGCAAAATCCATCTCATCAATGCCGTACATTGCAGATGTTGTAGTATTAGTAATCGTTAAAATTGATAATTTAAATGATTGTTCAAAGTCAATACTATCAACTATTAAAATACTCGAAAGAAATAATAAACTAATAAAAAATGAGATAAAAATCAAAAAAGATATTTTAATATTTTCATCAGTAATTTTATTTTCTGTGCTAAATATGTTTTTATTTATTATATTGTTAGGGCTCACTAATTTAATAATTTCTGAAGAGACAGTTTTTAAGAGAATATAAATTCTTGTAAATTTAATTCCAGATGTATTTGATATTAATGATCCTCCTATTGCAGTAACTAAAATAAAATACAAACTTAAATTATTATCTGAACTTATCAGTGATAATCCAGAATTACTTAAACTACTCAAAATACTAATTATTATATTTAACCCGCTATATTTATCAAAATATATAAGCAAAATTAGACCTATTGATAAAACTATCAAATAAAGATCTTCTTTATGTCTACGAAAAAAAAATTTTTTTTGAAAAATATTGAATATTAAGAAAAAATTTAGCATCGAAATTAATAAAGCAAATATAAACACTATCTTTTGTGGATTAGAGTAAATTATTTTATCTAATGAATTAGTAGGTATAAATCCGCCAGCTGAAATTAAACTCATGCTTAAATTTAACGAATTAAACATTCTTATTTCAGAAATATTTAAAAATAGAAATATTACAAAACTTAAAACTGAATATAAAATAAAAATTTTAGATAAAGAGTTTTTAATATTTATTTCAGAATTAATTCTACTATCCCCAGAGTAAGATAATTCATTCATTTTATAATTAAATTTTTTATTAGAAAAAATAAGTAATAAAAAAAATAAAAAGTATAGTCCTCCTATCCATTGTGAGGATGAGCGCCATAATATCAATGTTGGATCAAGATATTTTATATTCTTAAATATTGAAAAACCTGTGCCGGTAACACCTGAGATTGACTCGAAAAAAGCGTTTAAAAATGTTACTTGGTAATTGCTTAAGTAAAAAGGGAGAGAAATTAGAAATGCTATAAGCAAATAAACTAAAACAATTAAGATTAGCTGCTCAATAAAATTAATTTTTTTATCTGACTTCCTTCCAGTATACATAAGACCTATCCCTAATAATAAAGATACTACTAAAGTTATAATATAAGAATTGATACTTAGAAAATAATCAAAATATGAAGAGTATAAAATATTAATAAAAGCCAAAATACTTATAGGAAGACAGAATAATCCTGAGTAATAGCTAATTCTTTTTAAATTCATTATTAAATTGAACTAACGCTAAAAATACTTTCAACATCTTTCAATTGTTCCCTTTTTGCAAGAAAAACGACAAGATCATCTTTTTCAAAAATAAAATTAGATCTTGGTACTATTACTTGGTCTTTTCTAACAATTGCTCCTATTCTTATATCTTCAGGCAAATTTGAATCTCTAATCTTTTTATTAAGAAGCTCTGATTTTTCCAAAATTTTTGCTTCAATGAATTCATAGGCACCATCTAACAAAGAGTAAACTGTTCCAATTGTTCCCCGGTGCACATGTTCCATAATTCTTGAGACAGTGGTCATTCTTGGGTCAACAAGGTCATCAATATTTAATGAGTCCTGTAACAAGTTATAATTTGATTTATTTACTATAGCTATAGTTCTTTTTTTTAAACCTGTTTTTTCAGCTAAAACACAAACCATCATATTATTTTCATCATCATTAGTTAGTGCCAAAACTGTTTCCGTATCTTCTAAATTTGCCTCTTTAAGTATTTCTTCATCTAGCGCGTCTCCATTAATTACAATGGATGATGAAAGTTCATTGGCTATTTCTTCGGCTCTTTTTTTATCTTTTTCAATAATCTTAACTCTAACGTCTTTAACATTAGTTTCTAACATTTTCGCTAAATTAAGACCAATATTGCCCCCACCGATAATAAGAATATTTTTTGCTGCTTTTTCTTCATGTCCAAATGCTTTTAAAATAGGGTTAAGTTGATCACTACTTACAACAACGTAAACATTGTCGCCGTCTAAAACTTTGTCATTTTTTTTTAAATATATGAATTTTTCTTTTCTCAAAGCTCCGAGAATATTGGCTTTAAAATCAGGAAATTTTTTTGTTAAGTCTTTTAAGGGTATATCTTTTATTGGACAGTTTTTTTCTATTGATATTTCTAACATCTTTACTTTATCATTTCCAAAAGGCACACTATCCAATGCTCCCGGTGCCTCTAGTCTTCTATATAAAGATTTTGCAACTTCAAGTTCAGGAGAAATAATTACATCAATAGGAATATTTGATTTATTATAAAGCTTTCCCCATTTTCCCTCTAAAAAGTCTTTAGTTCTTATACGTGCAATTTTTTTAGAAACATTAAATAAAGAACTAGCTAATTGACAAACAATCATATTTGTCTCATCATTTCTGGTTACTGCGATAACCATATCAGCATTCTCCGCGCCAGCATTTTCTAAAACACTGGGTAAAGTAGCTCTACCAACAATTCCTTTAACATCTTGGGTGTCATTAATCTTTTTTATGTCCTCTGAAGACTGATCAATTACAGTTACAGAGTGTCCTTGCGCGGATAATTGTTTACTTATTGAGAAGCCGACTTTACCAGCTCCGCATATTATTATATTCATTTTAATTGATGCCTTTTATCCCTAAAGATTTTAATTTTCTATGCAACGCAGACCTTTCCATTCCAATAAAATCTGCTGTTTTTGAGATGTTTCCATGATTTTTTTTTAATTGCGTAATTAAATACTCTTTCTCAAAATGTTCTCTAGCTTCTTTAAGTGGTGAAGAAAAAGATTTTTCTAATAGAAACTTGTCGTTTTCCTCTGATGATGAAGAGTTTAAAATATCATCAATCAGCTTATTAATGTTTTCTTGACTTTCATTAGTAGATAAGATCGTTATTCTTTCTACTAAGTTTCTCAATTCTCTTACATTTCCTGGCCAATTATAAGTATATAGATTATCATTTTTAATATCAATTTTTGGAAGTTGTACGCCATTAATTTCTGAAAGTTTTTCTTTAAAATACTCAATTAATAATGGGATATCTTCAGTTCTAGAAGTTAAAGAAGTTAATTCTATAGGCACTACATTTAGTCTATGAAATAAATCTTCTCTAAATTTTCCTAACTCAACTAATTCTTTTAAATTTCTTGAGGTGGATGATATAAGTCGAATATTAACATTTATATACTCAGAGCCATTTAATCGTTTAAATTTTTGATCAATTAAGACTCTTAAAATATTAGCTTGTGTCTCGAAGGGAATTTCTGATACCTCATCAATTAGTAAGGTGCCCTTATTTGCTCTTTCTAAGGCTCCAAAAGAAATATTCCCATCAATTTCTTCTCCAAATAATTCTTTTTCGTAAGTTTTTTCTTTTAGTAGTGCAGCATTTAAAATTACAAAAGACTCTTTTGATCTTGGTGAGTTTTTATGTATTTTCCTAGCCACTAACTCTTTACCAGATCCAGTAGGTCCCGAAATAAGAACACGACTTTCTGAAGTTGCCAACTTATCAATTATCTTTTTAATTTTTGTAATCGAAGAACTTTTTCCAATTAAATCAAATGAATGGAATAACTTATTTTCGATAATATCTTTTTCTTTTTTCAGGGATGCTATTTCAAAAGCTCTCTTAACATAATTTAATATTTTTTCTGTGGAAAAAGGCTTTTCAATGAATTCGTAGGCTCCTAATCTAATTGCTTCTACAGCAATTTGAACAGTGGCATGTCCGGAAATCATAATTATTGGTGTCAATTTATTTTTATTTATGATTAATTTTAAAAGATCGATGCCATCTTTATCTGTTTTATCTAATTTTATATCAATAATAGCTAAGTCTGGTAATTTTTTATTTATTTCTATAATTGCTTGATCATAATTAGCCGCAGATCTAACAACGTAATTTTGATCCTTTAAAATTTTACAAATTAAGAAACGTATGTCGGAGTTATCGTCTATAACTAATATATCTTTATGCATTATTTGTTGGAAATGAAATTTCTATATTAACTCCATTTTTATCTTTATTATTTTTAATTGAAAAATCTCCAGAGTGTTCACTTATTATTTTACTAACAATTGGTAGTCCTAAACCAGATCCTTTGGTTTTAGTGGTGAAATAAGGCGTCATAACTTTTTTTGTATCTGATATACCTGTGCCATTATCTGTTAACTTAATCACTATATAGTCATTATTGCTAACAATTTCTATGTCAATTTTTCCTTTAAAATTAGGGTCTTTTTTAACCTTGTCCAGAAAAGACTCCTCAGAGTTTTTAATTAAATTAATGAATACCCTATTAAGTTGGTCAGCATCACCATTTATCATTATTTTTTTTTCCTTTGAATTAATATTAATTTTGTTATTAGAGGAAATCTTAATAAAATCAACTGAGCTATTTATTAAATCAAAAATATTTATATCTTTAAATACTGGTCTTGGCATTCTTGCAAAGTTTGAAAATTCGTTTACCAAATTTTCAATATCTTTAATTTGTCTGTTTATTGTTTCAAGATATTTTTTAAAATCTTCACTTCCGCTATTAATTTTGGATGAGTATTTTTCCCTTAAACGGTCAATAGATAACTGTATAGGTGTTAACGGGTTTTTAATTTCATGAGCAAGTTTCCTAGCTACTGACTCCCATGCTTCATGTCTTTCTGTTGCAAGTAATTTATCTTGTTGTTTTTTTAATCTATCAATCATTGAATTAAAATTTTTGTTAAGTAACTTAAATTCATCATCAGACTCAATATTAGGAACTTTGATATCCAAGGCTCCTTTGCTAATAGCTTTAGATGCACCAATTAAATTTACAATTGGTTTTGTTAACCTCGAGGCGAAAGTAATAGCTATTGAGGTTGATAAAAATAATAGCAGAGTTACTACTATTATATAGATGATTGCAAAAGTAATTTTAATACCTGTCTGGCTATTTTCTACTGAATAATAAAAACTGACGGCTTCCTCAGTCTCATTTAAATACCTTAAAATTTCAGGATCTATATTTCTTGAAATATATAAATATGTATCAACCAATGAAGTTAATTTAATCATTGCTGTTGTTTTATTTTCTAAATTGTTAGAGATAAAAACTGGTTTTCCTTCTAAAACCTGATCATAGTCTTCATCAGATGGTACAACAAACTCATTAGTAATATCTCTTACATCAGATATTAAAATATTACCGAGACTATCGATAAGAAAAATATCATCAATTCTTCTTAAAATTTTTTCTGACTTCATTATTCCCTTAAATTTATTTAAGTCTGAATAATACAAACCAGAGGCTCTGTTCAAGCCTACACTCATCATTATTACGTCTGACTTAACATTTTCTTTACTTTCCTCTAAGTAATTTTTAGCTACATCATAAGAATTGCTAACTGCCTTAGTTATTTGATTATCAAAATAATTTTGAATACCAAAATTGAAAAGAAACAACGAGAATACCGCAACTATCAAAGAGGGAATAAGGGTAAATACAGAAAATATTGAAATATATTTAAGATTAGTCTGAGATCCTGCTTTGTTCCTTTTGCCAGTATAATAGAATCTATAGAAGTTTTTAAAGATAAGTGTAAAAAAAATTAATAATAAGATAATATCAATGATTAAAAGGAACTGAAGATTTTTATCGGTTAAAGGGACAAATCCCTCATTGATAAAAGTTAAAAAAGTAACTATCCCCATGAAAATACATAAAAATGAAGATAAAATAATCCAGTTAAAGTTTTTTATAATTTTAAACATCTAATTTAGCGTTAATTATTCATATAAATATAATATAAGTTTATACAATGGGTTTTTGTATAATCATTCTTGCAGGAGGTAATAGCCATAGATTTGGTTCTAATATAGGCAAACCTTATCAAAAAATTGCTGGTAAATCATTAATAGAAATTAATATCGATAAAGCTAGAAAATTTAAACAAATTAAAAAAATAATACTTGTTTATAATAAAAAAGACTTAAGAAGAGTAAAGTCGCTTAAACTTAAAAATATTAAATTAGTCCCTGGGGGTAAAAATCGTCAACAATCTGCTTTTAATGCTTTAAAATATTTAATCAGTAATAAAGGGCTTTCAAAAGTATTAATTCATGACGTGGCGAGACCAAATTTTTCACTAAAATTATTAGGTTCAATATTAAAGAGCGCTAAAAATTCTAGAGCTGTGGTTCCAAAAATAAGTCTTCAAGATGCTGTGAAGCAAAGAATAGATTCTAGTTTAAACGAATATATTTTAGGTAAAAATCGAGATAACTTGTTTCTTACTCAGACTCCACAAGCTTTTAATCTTAAAGAAATTTATCACTTACATAAAACCAATTCAGAAAAATATAAAGATGATGATATTTCATTATATATGAATCTCGATAAAGTCAAATTTATTCAAGGTGAAAAAAATAATATTAAAATAACGGATCAAGAAGACTTTAAAAATTTAAAAAAAATTTTTAAATCAAGAATGAGTGTTGGAATAGGTTTTGATGTTCATAGACTTGTTTCTGGAAAGAAACTTTATTTAGCTGGTTTGATGATCAAATCAAAATTAGGGACGCTAGGCCATTCTGATGGTGATCCCGTTTTACACTCGATAACAGATGCAATTTTAGGAGCATGCCAAATGGGAGACATTGGTCAAATTTTTTCTGATAAAAATAAAAAATTTAAAAATATTAGATCAACAATTTTATTAAAAAAAATAGTAGAACAAATTAAATTGAAAGGTTATTTTATTAACAACATTGATATTAATATAATTACTCAAACGCCTAAAATAAAAAAATATAAAAAAAAAATGATATATAATATTGCTAAGATTTGTGAAATTTCTAATGATCAAATTAATATTAAGGGTAAAACAACCGAAAAATTAGGTGTTATTGGAAAAGAAAAAGCAATAGCTTGCGAGGTAATAACATCGGTAATTAAATATGATTAAAAATATTAATTACTTATTTGTTACATTTTTTGGAATAGGAACTTTTAGATACGCTCCCGGTACAATTACCTCTTTAATTACGACCGTTCTTCTCTATAGTTTTTTTTACATTATAAATTTATCAAACAATATAATTCTATTTTTTCTACTTTTAATTTTTATATATTCTTTTTATGCCGTAGCTGATTATATAAAAGAAAATGAGAACAAAGATCCAAATGAAGTGGTTATAGATGAAGTAATAGGTCAATCAATTCCTATTTATCTTTATGAAATATCTCATGGAATAGAAAAAGATCCGCAAGAGGCGATATTATTTTACATTTATATTTTTGTTTTATTTAGATTTTTTGATATCAAAAAACCATTTCCAATAAATGTATTAGATAAAAAGTTTAAAAACACCTTTGGTGTAATTTTTGATGATGTAATAGCAGGACTGTATGTAGTGTTAACATTGGTCATTTTTATGGTTATAAAATCTAATTTTTTCTGATGAATTTAAATAAAAAAATTGTCTATTTGCTAAAAAAGAAAAAACTCAAAATTTCTATAGTAGAGTCTTGTACTGGTGGCATGCTTTCGAGCGCTATGACTGCAGTTAGTGGTGCATCTAAAGTATTTACAATGGGATTAGTTACCTACTCCAACACGGCTAAAATAAGTATTTTAAAAGTGCCTAAAAAAATTATTCAAAAACATGGTGCAGTAAGTGTTCAATGTTGTTTATCTATGGTTAATAATCTCAGCAGAATTAGTAAAAGCAAAATATGTGTTTCTATAACTGGAATTGCTGGGCCTAAAGGAGGAACTAAACATAAACCAGTTGGATTAGTTTACATTGGTTTAAAAAAAGGAAAAAAAGTAATCATAAGTAAAAATTATTTTAAAAATATTGGAAGATCCTACATTCAAAAAGCAACTGTGAATAAATCTTTAAATTTATTAATTAAATTTATTAAGTAGTTTAAACTGGGTAAGAAAATTTTTGATTTACGATGACATCTAAAAGATGTGCTGCAAAACTATTTATTAACAAAAAAATACAAAAGGCGATTAAATAAAGTACAAAAACTAAAGTATTTCTGGTTCTTTTTCTTTTTCTTAATTTCTTATCCTCTGGAACCCAATCTTTATTTGATGATTTAAAGTCATATGAAAACATCCAGTAAGTTAAATCACTTTCGTTAGGATCTCCTGTTCTAATGGTTTTAATATAATTTGATAAGAGTTTAAAAGATAAAAAAAAGAGTATTAATAAAGAAGTAACAGTATACATTATTTAAATAATTTTATTGCTCTTTGCTCAAAGGCTTTAGCTATTTTATTTAATCCAATTTCAAAAGATTTTTTCATTATTCCATTCAAAATTGGGTTTTTCAACTCAAAATCTATAAAAAATTCTAACTGAGTTGAATTATTTATCTCTTTAAAACTCCACTCGTTTTTCAAATGTTTAAGCGGTCCGTTTAGATTTGTAACAATAATTTTATCTTTTTCTTTATAGTGTGATACATGACTTGAAAAAGTTTCGTTTAAAATACTTTTTCCAACTTTTAAATCTCCGTTAAAAGCTGTTAAATCATTATTTTCAACTTCATCGTATACTTTACCTTCGATACACCATGGAACAAATTCTGGATATTTTTCAATATCAAGAACCATTTTAATAAGCTGTTCTTTTTTACATGGAATAATCTTTTTTATTGTGGCTGAAGACATTCAAGTTTTTTATTTCTAGCATCTTGTAACTTTCTAAAATCTTCATCAGCATGATATGAAGATCTTGTAAGAGGAGAAGATGATACTAGCAAAAAGCCTTTGGTCTTTGCAATTATTTCTAGTTCTTTAAACTCATCAGGATGATAGTAACGTTGAAGAGGATGGTGCTTAGGTGAAGGTTGCAAATATTGTCCAATAGTAATAAAATCTACATTTGCAGATCTTAAATCATCCATCACTTGAATAATTTCTTCTTTAGTTTCTCCTAGACCAACCATAATGCCAGATTTAGTAAATATTTTTTTATTTATTTTTTTTGCATTTTTTAAAAGCTCTAATGAGGCAAAATATCTTGCCCCTGGTCTTACAATTGTATAAAGCCTTGGAACAGTTTCTATGTTATGGTTAAACACATCCAAATCTGCTTTTAGTATCTTTTTATATGAATCCCCTTTTCTCAAAAAATCAGGTGTTAAAACTTCTATGGAAGTATTGGGGTTTTTTTCTCTTGTTAGCTTTACAACTTTATAAAAGTGTTCCGATCCTCCATCTTTAAGATCATCTCTATCAACTGATGTAATCACTACATGCTTTAAATCTAACTTTTTTACTGCATTAGAAATTTTAACTGGTTCAAAAACATCTAATTTTTCCGGCTTACCAGTTTTAACATCACAAAAAGCACAAGCTCTAGTGCAGGTATCTCCCATTATCATAAAAGTTGCGTGTTTCTTGCTCCAGCATTCTGTGATATTGGGACAATTGGCTTCCTGACAAACCGTTACGAGGTTGTTTTGATTAACTACTTTTTTTGTTTGAAAAAATATTTGAGCATCTAAAATTTTAGATCTAATCCAATAAGGTTTCCTTTTAATTGGATTAAATGGTTTGTTAACCTTTTCTGGATGTCGAGTTTTTATTTTCATCTTAATTTAATTAAAATTTCATCTTTAGTGCCAAATTTTAATTTTTCTCTAAATAACATGTCTAAATAGTCTAGATCATTGCTAGTTATTAATTTTATTTTGTGTTTTAAGTCTCTAAGTTCAATTTGTAACATTTTCTCTTTTTCAATAAGTTCTTCATAAGTTTTTTTCTTTTCAATGTACGAAATTAATCCTCTTTCTCCACCTATTAGATTAATTCCAATATAAAGTGTTAAAAATATATTTATTAATATAAGTTTTTTCTTTTTAAAACTTTCAATTAGCCGCATTCTTAGATTTTAGCCATTTTAATACGATTTCCAAGTTCTTCTTCGATGCGTAATAGTCTGTTGTATTTAGCCACTCTTTCTGATCTAGCTAATGACCCAGCCTTGATTTGGGATGATTCTGTTGCAACTGCTAAATCAGCAATAAATGTATCTTCTGTATCTCCTGATCTGTGAGAAATAATTGTGTTAAAATTAGCTTTGTGTGCCATTGTAATAACCTCCAGTGTTTCAGATAAAGTTCCAATTTGATTAGGTTTAACTAAAATACTATTAGCAGATTTGTTATCTATTCCTTTTTTTAATCTTTTAGAATTTGTAACAAATAAATCATCTCCTACAATTTGAATATTTTTTCCAATCTCAGATGTAATCTTTTTCCAAGACTCCCAATCTTCTTCTGCAAAGGGATCCTCGATTGATTTTATAGGGTAATTAGAAATCAAGTTTTTGTAATAACCAACAACATCATCTACAGAAGTAAAATTATTTGATTGTACTGAATATTTTCCATCTTTATTAATCAATTCATTGGCTGCTACATCTAGACAAATTACAATGTCTTTTCCAGGAGTTAATTTTGATTTTTCAATAGCATTTACAATAAGCTCTAAAGCTTCTTCATTAGTGTTAATTGATGGAGCAAAACCTCCTTCATCGCCAACATTTGTTAACATTTTTTTTGATTTCAATAAACTTTTTAAGTTTTGAATCACAAGAAAACATTTTTCTATTGCATCCATGAAATTTTTAGTTGACTGTGGTCTGATCATAAATTCTTGAATTTTTAAATCATTATCTGCGTGAGCTCCTCCATTAATAATATTCATTAAAGGATTAGGTAGAGAGAAAAATTTTCCCAAATTCTTATAAAGTGGTTTTTTAACTGTTAATGCTGCTGATTTTGAGTTAGCTAATGATACAGCTAATGTTGCATTAGCACCAAGTTTTTTTTTATTTTCACTCCCATCTAGATCTAACAAAACTTTATCAATTTTGGACTGATCTGCAGAGTCTATTCCTTTTAAACTTGGTCCAATCTTTTTATTAATATTTTCAACTGCATTATTAACACTTTTACCTAAGAAAAAATTTTTATCTTGATCTCTCAATTCGTAAGCCTCAAAAGCTCCGGTAGATGCGCCGGACGGTGATATAGCCGTAGCTGAAATATCATTATCTAGGAAGACTTCTGCCTCAACAGTTGGGTTACCTCTACTGTCAAAAACTTGACGACCTTTAACATTGGTAATTTTTGCCATCTTATTATTTTTTAATTAAATTATCTATTTCAGTTAACTTTTTTAATAAACTTTTCATTTGTTTTAATGGCACCATATTTGGACCATCTGATGGCGCGTTATCTGGATCTTCATGTGTTTCTAAAAAGATTGCTCCAACTCCTACAGCAATTGCTGCTCTAGCTAAATGTGGAACGAATTCTCTTTGTCCTCCACTTTTTTCCCCCATTCCTCCCGGTTGTTGAACTGAGTGTGTAGCATCAAAAACGATTGGAAAACCGAATTTCGACATAATAGGCAGTGATCTCATATCGGAAACTAAAGTATTATATCCGAAGCTTGCGCCTCTTTCTGTGATTAAAATTTTTTTATTTCCAGAGTCCTCAATTTTTTTTATCACATTGACCATATCCCACGGAGCTAAAAATTGACCTTTTTTTACATTGATAATTTTTCCAGTTTTTGCTGCAGCAATAAGTAAATCTGTTTGACGACATAAAAATGCAGGTATCTGCAAAACATCAACATGATCAGAAACAATTGAACATTGCTCAGAAGAGTGAATATCAGTTAATACTGGAACACCAATCTCTTTTTTAATCTTATCAAAGATAGGTAAAGACTTTTCTAAACCCATACCTCTTTTCCCTTTAAGGCTAGTTCTATTTGCTTTGTCAAAAGAAGTCTTATAAATAAAATTAATACCAAGATCTGACGTAATTTTTTTTAGTTCAGCAGAAATTTTCATTGCATGAGACTCATTTTCTAACTGACATGGACCAGCAATTAAAGTAAATGGTTTGTCATTAGCGATCTCGAAATCTAAACATTTTACTCTATGATTTGTCATTTTTTTGAATAAATTTTTGAAGCTTTGATAAATGATGAAAATAAAGGATGAGGTGATAAAGGTCTAGATTTAAATTCTGGATGAAACTGAACACCTATAAACCAAGGATGATTATCTAATTCAATTATCTCTGGTAATTTATTATTCGGAGATAAGCCTGAAAAGATCATACCTTTGTTTTCAAAATCTTCTTTAAAATTAATGTTAACTTCATATCTATGACGATGTCGTTCTTTTATCTTCAAAGATTTATAAATCTTACTTATCTTTGTGTCTTTTTTAAGTCTTGCTTCATAGCTGCCCAATCGCATAGTCCCGCCCAAATCCTTATTAGTGCCTTTCATTAATTTTCCGTCTTTTACCCACTCACTCATTAAGCCCACTACCGAAGCTTTTGAGGACCCAAACTCACTCGATGTTGCATTTTTAATATTTAATTTATTTCTTGCAAATTCAATTACAGCCATTTGCATCCCAAAACAAATACCAAGAAATGGTATCTTATTTTTTCTAGCATAATTTATTGCTGCAATTTTTCCCTCAGTTCCTCTTTTTCCAAAACCACCAGGTATTAAAATCCCTGATACTTTTTTCAACTTATTATTTATTTCCTTAGGTTTTAAATTATCTGACTCAATCCTTAAAAGATTTACTTTTAAATTGTTTGCTATTCCTCCGTGCGTTAGTGCCTCATCTAGAGATTTGTAAGCATCTTTAAGTTCAACATATTTTCCAATTATGGCTATGTTTACTTTATTTTTTGTTTTTAAAACTAATTGAGTTATTTTTTTCCAAGGTTGCAGATTAACTTTCTTTTTCGACTTAATCTTAAAGAATTTGAGCACCCTTTCGTCTAGTTTTTCTTTATTAAAGCTTATTGGTGCCTCATAAATTGTCTTAACATCTACAGTTTCAATAACATCTTCAATTGCAACATTGCAAAATAAAGAAATTTTCTTTCTTTGGTCTAAGGGAATCGATCTCTCAGATCTACAAATTATAATATCTGGCTGAATTCCGATACTACGTAATTCTTTTACAGAATGTTGAGTAGGTTTTGTTTTTATTTCATGAGAAGCTCTCATATATGGAACTAAAGTAAGGTGAATAAATAAAGTATTTTGTCTACCTAATTCATTTGAAAACTGCCTTATCGCTTCTAGAAATGGAAGACTTTCTATATCACCGACTGTCCCACCAATTTCGCAGATTACAAAATCTTCTTTAACAACGTCATTTTTAATGAACTCCTTAATTCTATCAGTAATATGGGGAATAACTTGAACAGTTTTTCCTAAATATTTCCCCTGTCTTTCTCTTTTTAAAACATCGTTATAAATTTTTCCTGTTGTAATATTGTCAGATTTCTTAGCTGATATTCCGGAAAATCTTTCGTAATGCCCTAAATCAAGATCTGTTTCTGCTCCATCATCAGTAACAAAAACTTCTCCATGTTGAAAAGGACTCATTGTTCCTGGATCAACATTTAAATAAGGGTCAAGTTTTCTGATCCGAACTTTATACCCCCTCGATTGTAATAAGTAAGCTAAAGAAGCTGAAGATAAACCTTTACCTAAAGATGAAACCACGCCGCCAGTTACGAAAATGTATCGCGCCATGGAAGTATGTTATACTTTAAAAATTGGCAAACACAAAGTATTTAATTTACTTTGATTGAGGAATTTGTGGAAGGTTTGAATTTTCTTCTTCTTGTTTCTCAAGAACTGA
>MDTB01118433.1_pt1 | contig 16528 bp, 10 predicted proteins | sample 811161 | NCBI WGS metagenome assembly MDTB01 (sample SAMN05326650, study PRJNA326480) | marine metagenome | isolation source: seawater | place: Mediterranean Sea | collected 2009 | reverse complement strand
CGGGCGGTTCCTATGTCTATCACCTGCCGGACAATCAGATCTCCCTGGGCCTCATTGTTGATCTCAGCTATAAAAACCCTCATCTGTCGCCCTTCGACGAGCTGCAGCGCTGGAAGCATCACCCACTTATTGCCGATCTGCTAGAGGGCGGTGAGCGGATTTCCTACGGCGCGAGAGCCATTTCTAAAGGCGGTCTTCAGGCGCTTCCCAAGCTAACGGTACCTGGGGCGCTCCTAGCCGGCGATGACGCCGGTTTCTTAAACGTCCTGAAGATCAAGGGCAGTCATACCGCCATGAAGTCGGGCATGCTCGCGGCCGAGGCGGTGTTTGACGAGCTGGCTCAAGGCCATGGCTATACCGAGGCCGCCACGTATCAACAGCGATTCGAGGATTCTTGGCTGCATGAAGAGCTCGACCGGTCCCGCAACGTGGGCCCAGCGCTGCATAAACTCGGGGTGCTCGGCGGGGCCGCCTATGCCTTTGTCGACCAGGTTTTCAACGGGCATCAGCCCTGGACGCTCCAGGATCCAATCCCAGATCACGCAACCCTTAAACCGGCGTCTGCCTGTAAACCCATTGACTATCCCAAACCAGATGGCGTGCTGTCCTTCGACAAGCTGTCCTCGGTTTTTCTTTCCAATACCAATCACGAAGAGGACCAGCCCTGTCATCTGGTGTTGGCGGACCCGGCTGCACCCGTGCGCGATAACCTTCCCACTTACGATGAGCCTGCTCAGCGCTATTGCCCGGCAGGTGTCTACGAGATCGTTCAGGAAGCTAGCGGACCCCGGTTTCAGATCAACGCCCAGAACTGCGTCCACTGTAAGACCTGCGACATTAAGGACCCGTCGCAGAACATTACGTGGGTCGTGCCCGAGGGGGGTGGCGGTCCGGTTTATCCTAATATGTAGGTCCGCGAGCAGTTGGCTCTTTAGCTGATCTTGCCTAGAGAAAAGCAAGTGCCCTGGCTCCAGACAACCATGTCTTCTCCTCGCACCACGGCCTCGTCGATCAGGCGGTAATAGGCGGCCCGCTGAACGCGTGCCTCGAGCCCGTGGCGGATGTGCACATAGGGTTTGCCGTCGCGCATCCAGACTTGGTTTTCCTCTCCCGCCAAGATGTAGTCCCCCACGCTGGTCGTGAACAATAGGTCCTTGCTCTCCCCCTCCCCTCTGGCGTCTACGTCAATGGCGACAAAGGGCACATCTTCAACCTGAATACGCAGCTTTTCTGCCGGCGTGACCAAATAGTAGTCATCCTGTTCCCGTCGGAGAATGGTTGCGAAGAGGTCGGCCAGGGACTGACGTTGAAACCGGCCGCCTTCATGGAACCAAGTCCCGTCCGCGTCGATTCGAATATCGATTTCGCCCTCTGTTTCGGGTTGCCATAGGTGTACGGGCGGTAAATTCTTTCGTGCCTGCAGTTGCTGGAGGGTCTCAAAGAGCGTTGTGAATGCTGTCACGGTTTCTACGAACCTGTTCAGGGTGAGTTAAAAGGTCTACCCGCCGATGAATTTCATGACCGTGACCTCGCCCTGGAAATTCTCAGACTGTTTGTCCGCTAACGCACCGCGCAAAACCTGGACAAGTTCTGCCTCAGCCTCTTCTGTGGGCATATGCAATAGCGCCCGAATGTCACGAGAACGGGCGCTGGAGAGACAGCCATAGAGGGCGCCATTGGAGGAAAGACGGAGCCGCGTGCAGTTTCGACAAAATGGTTCACTCTCATTGGCAATGATGCCAAAGACACCCTGACCGGGTATCTCATAACGCACGGCGGTGGAATCAAAGGGCGCATCGGTGCGGGTATAGGCGTAGGCGCCAGCGATCAGCTCGAGGATGTTCGCCATGGAAAAGAATTCTTGTCGATATTCCGGTGAGGCCTGGAGGTGGCCCATATTCATCAGCTCGATAAAACGCAGCTCGATATCACGGGCCAGGCTGTACTCCAGGAGCGGAATAATTTGATCATCATTGACGCCCTGCATGGGCACCATATTGATTTTTACCGCCACGCCTCCGGCCTGCATCAGCTCGATGCCGTGGAGTACCGTATTGAGATCACCCGAACGCGCGATCTCTCTGAATCGATCTCGGTTGAGCGTATCCAGGCTGACGTTGACGCGACGAATGCCGGACCGAATGATGGCGTCAGCGTGTCGAGGCAGAAGCTGGCCGTTTGTGGTTAGCGAGACATCTTCAAGGCCGAGGTCCATGATGCCGTGCAGAATCTCCTCAAATTTAGGAGACAGAAGCGGTTCGCCGCCGGTAATCCGAACCTTGTCGATACCGGCTACGGACACCAGCAGCTTCACGGCCTTTACCATTTCTGAGGCTTCAAGTTCAAAGGCGGCTGCCTGTAAACGCTTGCCGTCGGGCACGCAGTAGGTGCAGGCATAGTTGCACGCCGCGGTGAGAGAGAGACGCAAATTGCGAAACCGACGGCCCATGCCATCAACGATCAGCGGTTTGTCTTCGACCAAATGACTCATGATGCCGCGTCCCACTTTTTTCTTAAATCCTTGGCCAGACCGCTGGCGAATTCCTCGGCCCAGAATACCCGGTTCGACCCCTTGATGAGAAGCGAATCCCCCGGCGCGAGCGATTCAACCAAGGCCTCCTTCAGGTCAGCGTTCGCGGCAGGGAAATGCTGAACTGCGGCCTGACGCTTTGTAAGCTGATCGGAGAACGCGCCCCCGACCAGGTACACCCCATCAACTTCCGGCAGCTCGGCCATGAGCTGGGCATGGGCCTCTTCGGATAGATCACCCAACTCCCGCATTTCACCCAGCGCCAGAAAACGGCGCCCAGAGCAAGGGCGGGCCATAAAGGCACCGACAGCAGCGCGCATGCTCATTGGATTCGCATTGTAGCTGTCGTCGCCCAGCACGATGTCACTGACGTTCACTTCATTACCTCGACCACTGGGCACCAGATCGTGGCTTAACTGGAGTGCCGGAGACAGATCGTGGCCGAGCAAGGCGGTTGCCAGGATGGCCGCCGCAAGAGTAAGCCCTCGATGCACACCACCGCCAGGCACCCGCGCCTGTAGGCGCTCGCCAAACAGCGAGAGCGTTAATAGATCGCCCTGCTGCTCGAGAATACGTGCATGGGATGTTTTGGCATAACCAAAGGTAAACCCCTCCACGCCAAGGTCGTCGTGGACGACGCGCTTTCCATCCGCCTGCAGGCCTGAAAATAAAGAGGCCTTCTCGGCCCGGAGAGCAGCTTGAGAGGCGAAATTTTCAATGTGGGCCTGATGCACATTGAGCAGAATGGCTAGTGTGGGCGCCACCATAGCTGCCAAGGGGGCTATTTCACCGGGATGACTCGTGCCGATCTCAAATACCCAACGACCCCGCTCAGGTGGCGCGTTGCCCAGTGATAGGGGCACGCCGATATGGTTGTTCAAGCTTCCCGGAGGGCTGTACGCGTCTAGGGCAGCGGTGAGAAAAGCCTTGGCCGTGGTTTTGCCGCTGCTTCCGGTGATGGCCACCACATCCCCGTTGAGACGCGTTCGCGCATACCGCCCAAGCTGCCAAAGCCCCTCGTAGGTATCTGAAACCTGCAGCTGGGGCAGGGAAAGGGGTAGCGGGCGGCTGACCAAGGCCGCCACCGCACCAGCAGCCTGGGCGTTTGCAACAAAGTCATGGCCATCCACTTGGCTGCGACGGCTGGGATTGAATCTTGGACCAGGATCCCCGTGAAGGGCGATAAACAGATCGCCCTGCTGAACCTGTCGAGAGTCAATAGACAATCGATGAACATCGGGCAGTGCCCCATTGGGTATGGCCGCTGGTGCCGCGGACGACAGCGCTGAACGAAAATCCGTTCCGCGCCAAAGAGGATGAGCGATGATTGACTCCAAAGGCATCGGCGCAGTTTATGGCGGTGGCTGCCAAATACCAAGCCACCCTACCCCCGGAACCAACAAGGAAGTGGTTCCTGGGTCGAACCAGCGCTATGCTCTGATCACAAGATAAGCTGGACGAGCAAAATGGAAAAGCCAGGCGTATTTTCCCGTATCGGAGCCATCATTACGGCGGTAAGGAACTTCATCCTTAACGCAGTCTTTGTATTGGTTTTGGTGGTCTTGGGGGCGAGCCTATTTGTTGGGGAAGAAGAGTTCAGCTTGGCGCCGAATAGCGCCTTAGTCTTGAATCCAGCAGGTGTGTTGGTGGAGCAAATCCAGCCTCCCGCTCATTGGCAAGACCTGGTTTTCCAAGACCCCAGCACCGGGGCTGTCTCCATACAAGATGTGCTGCGCGCCATTGAGCTGGCCCGGGACGATGACAACATTTCACTGCTCGTGATTGATTTGCGAGACTTACAGGGCGTCACCAATGCCCAAGCGGCGCGAGTGGCCAACGCCATAGATGGGTTCCGTGAGCAGGGTAAGAAGGTTGTCGCTTACGGGGATTATTATGACCAAAATCAGTACTTTATAGCGGCTTCCGCAGATGAAGTCTACGTTCACCCAATGGGCCAAATTTTGCTCACAGGCCTAGGCGGCAACAAATTATACTTCAAGGAAGCCCTGGATAAACTCGACATTAATGTGCATATCTTTCGGGTCGGAGACTATAAGTCAGCTACCGAGCCCTTCTCTCAAAACAGCATGTCAGACGACGCTCGCTCGGATGCTCAGGTCCTCCTCGGCGAAGTGTGGGCGCTGCAGCTCGGGGATATCGCCAAGCGACGGGGTCTTGAGCTTGGAGCAGTTAGGGCATACGCCGATCAGTTCGGCGATCTGCTGGACGGTGCTGGGGGCAATATGGCCCAGGCAGCCCTGGAAGCAAACATGGTGGATGATCTGTTTACGAGGGATCAGGTACGCGCCCGCATTGGCGAGTTTGTTGACACGGAGGATGGCGAACTCAGAACCATTGCCTACAACCAGTATTTGGCGTCGATGACCTCGCCCTTTGACGCGTTGTCTAATGACAGCCCCGTGGTCGCTGTCATTACGGTGCAGGGGACGATCATGGACAACGGGGCGTCTGGTGGGAACATTGTCTCAGCAGACCGCATTGTAGATCGAATCCGAGCGGCTGAGAAAAACGAGCAGATTCAGGCCCTAGTGCTTCGCGTGGACTCGCCCGGGGGCAGCGTGATGGCGTCAGAGAATATCCGGGAGGCGCTCGAACAGTTCCAGAATAGCGGACGTCCCGTCGTGGCCTCTTTTGCCAGCATTGCCGCGTCGGGCGGTTATTGGATTTCGGCCACCTCTGACATCATCTTTGCTGAACCGAGTTCGGTCACTGGATCTATCGGCGTATTCGGCATTCTGCCGACCTTTGAAAGAAGTCTGGCGCGTCTCGGCGTATCCACAGACGGCGTTGGCACAACGCCCCTCACAACTGGAATGGATAGCTTTTCCGGTCTAAGCCCGGAGGTCCAGCGTATTCTTCAATTAAACGTTGAAAGCACCTATCGGCAGTTCATTGACCTGGTGGCACGAGGGCGGAACATGCCCAAAGAACAGATAGAAGAGATTGCTCAGGGAAGAGTTTGGAGCGGCCTGAAGGCCAAGGAGCTGGACCTCGTCAACGAGATTGGCAGCCTTGACGACGCGGTCGCCAGCGCGGCGGAGTTGGCTGGGCTCAGTCGCTGGAAAAAGGTTGAGCTGCTAGAGCCTCTGGATCCCCAGACGTTGTTCATGATGCAGCTCATGGACACCATGGGCCTGAGCATTAACTTAGGGCTGCCACCCATGGTCCAGCACCTCAATAGAGAGTGGTCGGCTCTCACTGCCCTATTCTCCCGACGGGAAACCTTTGCCCTGTGCCTAACGTGCTCGGGCTAAACGGTACGCTATTTGCTCCGAACCTCGGTCCAGTAGTCAGACGTCATACCCCGGACTTCCCGTCGCATCAATACGATGCCGATTAGGTTGGGCAGGGTCATCATGGCCACGGTGACCGCGGAAATGAGCCAGATCAGAGACGTATCGACGATGGTCGCCAGGAAGAAGCCCAAAACGTAAAGACATCGGTACGGCATCACCCAGGCGCTGCCCAGGAGATAGGTCACCGCCCGGTCTCCGTAGTAAGACCAGGCAATGGCCGTGGAAAAGGCGAACAACAGTAATCCGATAGTGACAAGATAAGCGCCGTGGGCGCCGAGAAAGCTGCGTTCAAAGGCCTTAGCCGTCAGGGGTACTGAGTGCAGCAGGCTTTCGCCAGACAGCACCATGGCGCTATCTACCAGGGTCCCATCACGAATTTCAACGGGCCCTGAATACGGGCCGAGGTTTCGCGACACCGTGACGCCCTCGGCCACGGACCGGTTATGCAGCACCGTTGCCTGGGCCAACACCAGTTCGCCATCTACCGCCTCCAGGACACCGGTAAACGGGATGACCGGATCATCGCTGGGGGGCACCAGGTCCAGGTGTCTGGCCAGATGCCTCACGTGCTCAGGGTTTTTGTCGCTGTAGAGACCGGCGACGATCTCGGTATCGGAGCCACTGAATACCGTTTCAAACTTTTCCTGCCAGACCCCAGAAGAAAGAATGACTAAGCCCGTCAGGGTGCAAATCACCAACGTATCGATAAAGGGTTCCAAAATAGAGACCATGCCCTCGGCAACCGGTTCATCGGTTTTGGCCGATGCGTGGGCAATGGGTGCAGAACCTTGGCCCGCTTCGTTGGAGTAGAGCCCTCGATTTACGCCCCAGTTGAAGGCATAGGCGAATGAAACCCCTAAGAACCCGCCCGCGGCGGCGCTCCCGGTGAAGGCATATTCGAAAACACTGAGGAAGGACGGCAGAACGTTATCCAGATTGGACACAATGACCGCCAGGGCGCCCAAGGCATACAGCACGCCCATGGTCGGGACCAGCGTCGAGGCCACGGCAGCAATCCGTCGGATGCCGCCCACGATCACGAGCCCCAAGAGCAGCGCAAAGAGCCCACCCGTGACGTAGGTGGGCACTGCAAAGGAGGTCTCAATGCCAGCGGCCATATTGTTCGCCTGGGGCATGTTGCCGGAGCCAAATGAACTGACGATGGTGGCGATGGCGAAGAATACGGCCAGCCACTTCAACTTCAACCCATGCTCCATGTAGTACATGGGTCCACCGGCCATAAAGCCTTGGTCATCTTCCCGTCGGTAGTGATGGCTGATGGATACTTCAACAAACTTTGTGGTCATGCCCACAAAGGCGGTGGCCCACATCCAAAAGAGCGCGGCGGGACCGCCTAGGTAGATCGCGAAAGCAACGCCACCAATGTTGCCCGTGCCCACCGTTCCGGAGAGTGCGGTGGACAGCGCCTGAAAGTGCGAGGTATCTCCTGGCGCGTCCTTAGGCGTATGTTTGCCAAGAAGTACGCCCCAGGCATGGCCGAAAAACCGGAGCTGGGGAAACCCTAGATAGATCGTGAAGAACACGCCCACACCCAACAGCAGGATCGGGAAATAGGCGGCACTGCCGAGCAGGCCGTCTAGAAAACTGAAAAAATCCGTGATGTAGGTCATCGAAAAGCTCCGTTACCCCATCACAGCTGGGGTGTTTTTATTAGTCTTCTTGCTCGGAGAACAACGCCGCATGAAGCACATCAAAGAGCGAATGTTGCTCCATGACGCCCCGCACCCGCTGCGCCTCGAGGCCTGTGGCGAAGGCCGCAACGTCCTCTCCCGCGTGGGTCTCAGACTGCAGCGGCACCATGCCCAGCTGCTGATAATCCGGCGCGGTGGTATCCACTTCGTCAAGATCAGGCCGGGTTTTGCGGTAGCCCGGTCCGTTGGCATAGCTGAGGGTAGTGAAGGACTTGCCGAACATATCCCGCATGCGTTCCCCAGGTTCACTTTCCACCACGCCTAAGATCGGGTTGCCCCGCCGAGGGTAGCCGCCAATGGTCAAGGTGTGACTGTGGTCGGCGGTAACCAAGATCATCGTATCGCTTAAATCGACATTCTCAACTGCCCACTGCACGGCTTCTGATAGGGCCACGGTGTCTCCCAGGGCGCGATAGGCATTAGACATGTGATGCGCGTGATCAATACGTCCGGCTTCCACCAAGAGGAAGTACCCCTGCTCAGCCATGTCAAGCTGACGTACGGCCAGCTCCGTCATCTCACGCAGCGATGGTTCCGTGCCGGGGTCCGCTGCTCGGTCGGACTCGAAATTCATGTGTGAGGGCTCAAACAGGGCCATGAGCTGGGCGGGAATGGGTTTGGGCTGAGAGAGCCAACGGTCGAATTGCTCGCCATTCCAGGCATATTGCCGAGGCGCGCTGTGGGCCAGCCACTCTTCGATTAGGTTACGGTTATCATCGCGCCTGCCAACCTTTGTCGGGTATTCGGGGTCCGCCACCACGGTGGGTAGGAATTCGCGGCGCCCTCCTCCAAAAATCACGTCAAGCCCGTCGCCATGTGCCATTTCCACCAGCTGTCGCGCTATGTCTCGGCAGCCCTGGGCGTCCGCCTCATCGGGTAGCGATGAGCTGCTTTCCCAGCCCCGGTTCGGAGAATGTGCATAGGTGCCTGCGGGTGTCGCGTGGGTAATGCGCGCGGTGGAGACAATGCCCGTTGCCTTGCCCGCATCCTCAGCCAGCTCGGCCAGGGTGGGTATGCTATTTTCTAAAGCGGCCGCGCAGTCGCTTTGTGCAACGTTGGCCGATACGCCCAACACGCCAATGCGGGTTTTTTCGCCTGAGAGGATCGCTGTAATCGTACCCGCGCTGTCGGGTACCTGGGCATCCGTGTTGTAGGTCTTGATCAGGGCGAGGTTTTCAAAGCGGTCGAATGATAGCTCGTGCTCTTCTCCGGGCTGACCGGCTAATTGTCCGGCGTAGATTCGGGCTGCGGTAATGGTGCTGATGCCCATCCCGTCTCCGAGAAAGAGGATGGCATTCTTAGCCTGTAGTGGTCCGGCCAGGAAGGTGAGTAATAGAGTCGAAACTAAGCGCAAGTCATCCTCCTGAGTGCATGTCCAAAAAAATTAGGTGCGGGATAAAGCGTCCGCATGGCCGAGAGCGCCTCTAGCTTTGGCGTGAAACAGAGCGCATGGTGACAAATTCTTCCGCTGCCGTCGGGTGGATACCCACGGTGGCATCAAATTGGGTCTTGGTTGCACCGGCTACTAGGGCAACGGCTATGCCTTGAATAATCTCCCCAGCATCTGGGCCCGCCATATGAACCCCCAGAACACGATCATCACTGCGTCGTACGATCATTTTTAGCAGAGTTCGTTCATCCCGACCAGAGAGGGTGTGTTTCATCGGTCTAAAGTTTGATTCGTAAACGTCTAGATCGCCGGCGAAGTCAGCAAGGGCCTCTGCTTCGGTGAGGCCAACGGTACCAATGTTAGGTTGGCAGAAAACGGCGGTCGCGATATTCGCATAATTCACTGTCTTGGGAGGTTGGTCGCTGAACAGGTTGTTCGCGATACACATCCCCTCTTCGATGGCCACCGGCGTCAGCTGGATACGGTCGGTGACGTCACCAATGGCATAAATGTTGTCGACACTGGTTTGGTAGTACGGATCGACCTTCCCCTCGCCACGGCTACCTAACTCGACGCCAGCCTCGGCGAGGCCCATACCCGAGGTCTTGGGTTTGCGACCCGTCGCATACATCACCAGGTCCGTATCCAGCGTCTCGTCAGTATCCAGGGTCAAGCGAAAGGCTCCTCCGTGTTCCGGCTGGGGATTCTTGGTGATGGCGTTAACCTGAGTATCGAAACGGAGAGTCACTCCCTTTTTCTCAATCTCTTCGCGAACAAAGGCCCGAATCGTGTCATCAAAGCCCCGCAGAAAGAGCGGGCCACGATAAATAAGCGTGGTCTTAGCGCCCAGTCCAGCGAAAATACCGGCAAACTCAACGGCGATATATCCGCCGCCAACGATAGTCACTTCTTGAGGAAAATCAGGAAGATAGAATGCTTCGTTAGATGTGATTATATGCTCTTTCCCAGGGATATCCGGAACGATTGGCCAACCGCCAGTGGCAATGAGAACGTAGCGGGCAGTGACCTTTTGACCCCCTACTTGAACGGTGTGACGGTCCACCAGGGTTGCATGGGCTGTGTAGAGCGTGACGCCAGCCGCGTCAAGCATGCTGGCATAGATGCCGTTTAACCGCTCAATCTCCCGAGTTTTATTATCCCGCAGCGTTGCCCAATCAAAGCCCTTGGCCTCCACTTCCCAACCGTAGCCCGCAGCGTCAGCGAAGTCCTCCTGATAGTGGGCACCATAGACAAAGAGCTTTTTTGGAACACAGCCAACGTTGACGCAGGTGCCGCCAAGGAACATGGATTCAGCCACGGCCACCTTGGCGCCTTGGGCAGCAGACATTCGACTGGCGCGGACGCCGCCGGAGCCTGCACCGATAACAAAGAGATCATAATCATAGGTCATAGCGGCTCTCATCTGGACTGCCGAGCCAAGGCTATGCAAGAAGCCCTCGGCATGCAATGAGGCACGCGTGAAATGGACGCCAGTGAAAGAAATCGACTTGTCTCTATGAGAGACCCTGGCTAGTATACTGTATAAAAATACAGTTAATAATATACAGCTAATGAACATGCCCAAGCCAACGATACCCGCTAACTCACCTGTAGCCGCTTCTGAATTCACCTCTCCAGCCGATGATAGCGGCGACAAACAGAGTTCGGGCTCAAGTGAGACCGACTTTACGAAGGCCGATTTTTTTGATCACCCCCTGCTTTGGCGGGCCAAGGAGCTTAACCCAGGCCAGGTTAAGTCGCGTAGGCCTGATCAATCGCTAGCAAGTGGTTACAGCGAGCTAGATCAAGAGCTGACTGGTCGGGGCTGGCCAAGGAATGCTTTGGTGGAAATTTTGCTGCCTTGTGCGGGCCTTGGAGAATTACGGCTGTTGCTGCCCACGTTGGCCGCTCTGAGCAATAAGCAGTGGATTGCCTGGATCAACCCACCCTTTATCCCCTATGCCCCGGCTCTGGAGCAGTATGGGGTGGATATGCAAAAAATACTGATCATTCAGGCTCGGGAACATGCGGAAGCCCTGTGGGCCGTAGAGCGCTGCGGTCAAAGTGCCTGTTGCGGTGCGGTAATAGCCTGGCCTGACCAAGCCAGCCTGACGGCTAAGCAACTGCGCCGAGCGCAGCTCGCCGCCCGTAGCGGCAATACCCTAGGCGTCTTCTTTCGCCCCCTGGATGCTGAGCAGCAAACCAGTCCAGCAGAGCTACGACTTAAAATTACCGGCCACCAGGTGGATCAACTCAGCCTGGACATCCTCAAGCGTCGCGGCGGCTGGCCGCTACAGGGGCTGGCTATAGATTTAAGCCAGACGACGGGCCGGCGTCTGGATAGGATGCACAGCATTCATGTGGATCTAGCCCAGTGGCAAAAACAGTGGCGGGATCAACAGCAAGCTAATAGCGGGCCAGCCCCTCAGTCTGTCTCGGCCATGGCTTTAGAACACCTGCTGAGTCAGCACGCTTCGTCTGCTGGCGAAGATGCCGGCAACTCTTCTTCTCTGCATTAAGTCGTTGGAGTTTAAGCAGCGATGGCGGTAAGCAGCACGACCTATCCGGAGCAGAAAGCTTCCCAAACCCAGTGGCTGGCGGTTTATTTTCCAGCCCTGGCCGTTGAGATTTTTACTGATCCAAAGGCTACCGATGATGGCTGTACGGTGATCCTAGCTCACCAGCGGGTTCATATGCTCAATCAGGCTGCGACCCAGGCAGGCATTATTCCCGGCTGCTCTCTCGCCACAGCTCATAGCATCGCCCCTGATCTAACGCACCATGAGCGTGATGAGGCAAAGGAGAGTTTGCGTTTACAGATGCTGGCCCAGTGTTTTTACCGCTATAGCAGCATGGTCAGTATCGAGTCGCCAGACTGTGTGCTGGTTGAAGTACAGGGCAGCCTGCGGTTGTGGCAGGGCTGGCAAAACATCATCCGTGGGGTTGCTCAAATATGCTGTGACTTGGGTCATCGCCAGGTTTCACGTTTAGCAAAAACACCCGAGGCGGCCCTGGCCTTGGCTCGTGGCGGAGTAGAACGCCTTGAAGACGCCCCGCTCCACAGTCTTAACCTGCCGCTGCGAGGCATCTCAGAACGCATGCTCGAGCGCCTGGCCAATATGGGCATTTATCGCCTGGGGCAGCTACAGCAACTACCCACCAAGGGGCTGGGCAAGCGTTTTGGACAAGCGTTAACGCGCTATCTGGGCCGATTGAGCGGCATCTTGCCTGATCCCCGTCTGAGCATTCAGCCCCAAGAGCAATTTGATGAACGGTTGAACTTGCTCAAGCCCATTACCAACAAAGCTGTCCTAGAGGCGGGGCCTATGTCTCAGCTGGCCGTGCAGCTGCAGCACTGGCTGATCGCCAGGCAGCTCAGATGTACGACTCTAAACTGGCACCTTAACCCCTTCAAAGGCGAAGGCGTTGTGATGACGGTCAGGTTTGCAGGCGGCCAGCAACGTCAAGAAAATATGATGCGAATCACCAGCCTGCGATTACAGCAGCAGGCAGCACCTCCGGAAGTCCTGACGGTTCGGCTCCAGGCTCTGTCCGTACAGCCTTTGATCGTGACCAATCAGGACCTTTTTGGCAGCGTTGAACAGGCGGCTGAAGAAGTGGCAGAACTGGTCGATGAGCTTCATGCCCGATTAGGGCCGCAAAGCTGCCGAAGCATCGGCAGTACCGCGCAGCATGCCCCGGACCGGGCATGGCGTAGCTACCCTCCCCTGGGTTCGGCCGAGTCCGCCCCGACTTCACCTAAATGGACTTCGTCTAAATGGACCGGGGCTGGCCGTGAGGCATCAACCCCCTACTGCTACGGTCAGCGACCCATATGGCTGTTTGCCCGTCCCTACCCGGTGCGTCGACAACAGCTTACCTTGCTGCAGGGTCCCGAGCGTATCCAGCGCGGCCCGCTGACCTACCGAAGCCGGGATTACTATATTGCCAAACATGCCCAGGGGCCTCTCTGCTGGGTTTTTCATGAGCATGTCCCAGACCTTGAGCAGGCTTCGGCCAAGGAAACTCAGTGGTACCTGCATGGCTACTTCGCCTAATTTGCCTGCAGAACTGAGCTTAGGACGAGCCCATGCCCCAGGCCTGGGGCCGGCGTCCGCTTCGGGCTATGCCGAGCTGCACTGCCTAAGCAACTACAGCTTCCTGCGCGGCGCCTCGCACCCTGAGGAACTGGTGCAAAGGGCTTATGAGCTAGGCTATGGGGCCATCGCCATCTCGGATGAGTGTTCATTTTCAGGTTTAGTTAAAGCCTATGATGCGGCCAGAAGGTTGGGGATAAAGCTTATCTGCGGCGCTGAGTTTGCCCTGCAAACGTCGACCGATCGCATCATTCTCCTAGCGCAGGACCGTGAATCTTATGGTCAAATATCTAGTCTTATCAGTAGGTTAAGAAGGCGATCTGATAAAGGCTCTTACTATTTAGACAGGGCTGATTTGCGCTGGGGCGTTAACCAATCCCTGGCGCTTTGGGTCCCCAGCCAACAAGACATCGCCGCTCAGGCCGCCATCGGCCAAGAGCTTCAGGCCCAGCTACCCAACCTCTGGATTGCCCTCGAGCTGTTTCAGGACGGTCATGACCTGGATAAGGTGGCTCATGTGCTGACCCTCTCCTCCAAACTTGGCCTGCCCGTGGTCGCCAGCAACGATGTTCATACCCATGTTCCCGAACGCCAACCGCTGCAAAATGTGGTGACGGCCATTCGTCTGCATACCACTGTGGCAAATCTCGGCCATCGAGGCTTCAGCAATGCCCAACGCACCCTGCGCCCAATCCATGAGTTAGAGCAGTGCTATCCGCCGGAGATGCTGGCTGAAACCATGGCCATCGCCGACCGGTGCAGCTTTGATATGAGCGAGCTGCGCTATGAATATCCAGAAGAGCTGGTGCCCCCGCATCTGAACCCTTCGGCCTACCTACGGCAGCTGACCTATGAGGGCGCCAAAGAGCGCTGGCCCGACGGCATTCCGGACGAGACAGTAACGCTGATCGAGAAAGAACTGGAGCTGATTGCCCAGCTTCAGTACGAACACTACTTTCTAACGGTTCAGGACATCGTTCAATTTGCGCGCAGCCAGCGAATCTTATGTCAGGGACGAGGCTCAGCGGCGAATTCGGCCGTGTGTTATTGCCTCTTTATCACCGAGGTGGACCCTGCCCGTATGCACCTGCTCTTTGAACGCTTTATATCCAAGGAGCGTCAGGAGCCGCCGGATATCGATGTGGACTTTGAACACGAACGACGAGAGGAAGTGATTCAGTATATTTACAAGCGCTATGGTCGCGAGCGAGCGGCCCTAGCGGCCACCTTAGTGACCTATCGCCCGAAGAGCGCGATCCGGGATGTGGGCAAGGCGCTGGGTCTCGATATCAGCGTTCTAGACCTGCTGTCCAAATCACTTGCTTGGTGGGATAAAAAGGAAATGCTCAATGAACGCCTGCGGGGTATTGGCCTTGATCCGGACAGTGCGCAGGTTCAACAGTTCCAGCAGTTTTTTGAAGCCATTCTTGGTTTTCCCAGGCACCTTTCCCAACACGTTGGCGGCTTTGTCATCTCTCGTGGCCCCCTGGCCCAGCTGGTGCCCATTGAAAATGCCAATATGCCCGAACGTACGGTGATTCAGTGGGATAAGGACGACCTAGAAACCCTGGGCCTGCTGAAGATCGATGTGCTTGCCCTAGGCATGCTAACCGCGATTCGCAAGGCGCTGGCGCTGTGTGCGGCGTCTGAACCCGAGGCGCGCCCGCTCACCATCCAAGATATTCCCCCCGAGGATGCGGCCACCTATCAGATGCTGCAGCGAGGGGACAGCGTTGGCGTTTTTCAGGTGGAATCCCGAGCCCAGATGAGCATGCTGCCTCGGCTTAAGCCCCAAAATTTTTATGACCTGGTCATCGAAGTGGCCATCGTCCGCCCGGGCCCCATTCAAGGGGATATGGTGCATCCCTACCTAAGGCGACGCCAGGGCCTTGAGCCAGTGCACTACGCCAGCCCAGGGGTTCGGAAGGTGCTGGAGCGCACTCTGGGCATCCCGATCTTTCAGGAACAGGTTATCGAGCTGGCCATGGTGGCCGCTGGCTTTAGCGGCGGCGAAGCCGATCAGCTCAGACGGGCCATGGCGGCCTGGAAAAAACGTGGCGGCCTGGATCACTTTGGCGAAAAACTCATCAGCGGGATGCGCGAGCGCGGTCATACCCAAGACTTTGCAGAGCGTATTTTTCGTCAAATGAAGGGCTTTGGGGAATACGGCTTCCCGGAATCTCATGCTGCCAGCTTTGCGCTCCTGGTCTATATTTCTGCCTGGCTCAAACGCCACAAACCAGCGGCCTTTTATTGTGGTCTGCTCAACAGCCTGCCCATGGGCTTTTATTCGGCTTCACAGCTGGTTCAAGACGCTCAGCGTCATCAAATCGAAATTCGACCCATCGATGTCACCCTCAGCCAATGGGATCACGTTCTGGAAAGCCCGAGCCTGGTGGGCGCAGAGCCCGCCCTGCGGCTTGGGCTGCGGATGATCAAGGGGCTGAGCCAAGAATCCGCAGAACGTATCCTGCAGGCGCAATGCCGCTCACCCATTACCAGCGCCGGGGATCTGGCCAGGCGAGCGGACCTTGACGATCAGCAGCTTGGTTTTTTGGCGCGTGCCGGGGCCCTCGCTCGCCTCACCGGGCACAGACATCAGGCACATTGGGACGTCACCGGGATCGCTCGACCTCTGCCACTGGAACCCACGCAAGCCGCACCGACGCCAGACTCAGACCAAGTCGATCTGAATGCCCCCACAGCGGCCGAGGATATGCTCAACGATTATCGATACACCGGCCTAACCCTAGGCCCTCATCCCATGGCGCTGCTGCGCGACCACCCGGCCTTTGTTGGCTGTCGCCGAGCGGTGGATCTAGAGCAGTGCCGTTCTGGGCAAATGATACGCATCGCTGGCCTTGTTACCGGCCGTCAGCGCCCGGGGACGGCCAGCGGCGTGGTCTTCCTCACCCTAGAAGATGAAACTGGCAATACCAACATGGTCATCTGGGCATCGGTTATGGCACGCTTCCGAGCCGTTTTGCTGGGCGGCCAGTTGCTCAAGTTCAAGGGCATTGTTGAACGCGAAGGTCGCGTGATCCACGTGGTCGCCGGTCATGCTGAAGATTTGAGCGAACTGCTGCTGGACCCGGACGCTCATCAGGACGTATCGACCCCGGAAAAAACGCCCTTCTCCTCACGGGACTTTCATTAGCCCTAGCCGCGTCCACTAGCCCTGGCGGCGTCTGGTGGAGCGTCGGCGTCTGGCGGAGCGCTAAGGCTGGGGCATTCCGCTACACTGGGGATACCCTGACTTGAGAAAGCCGCCCATGAACTCGCAAGATGAATACGTACCGCCTGAAGTTTGGTCCTGGGAACGGGAAAATGGGGGGCACTTCGCGCAGATCAATCGCCCCACGGCCGGCGCCACCCATGAGCAAGCTCTGCCTCGGGGTGACCATCCACTGCAGCTGTATTCTCGGGCTACACCCAATGGCGTCAAGGTCACTATCCTGCTGGAAGAGCTCCTGGCCTTGGGT
>MDTB01078291.1_pt1 | contig 16530 bp, 18 predicted proteins | sample 811161 | NCBI WGS metagenome assembly MDTB01 (sample SAMN05326650, study PRJNA326480) | marine metagenome | isolation source: seawater | place: Mediterranean Sea | collected 2009 | reverse complement strand
TGGTACGCCCGGCAGGAATCGAACCTGCAACCCTCGGCTTAGAAGGCCGATGCTCTATCCGATTGAGCTACGGGCGCAGAACACACAGATCCAATTTGGTCGGGGTAGAGAGATTCGAACTCCCGACATCCTGCTCCCAAAGCAGGCGCGCTACCAGACTGCGCTATACCCCGTATTCGTCATGACCCGGTTGGCACTCCCAGATCGAGCCGAAATCGGAAAGCGATTCTAAACGGAGGCACACAAAACCGCAACGAACGAGAGCAGCGGATGCGCTGGCCGTGGGTGTAGGCCATAATCGCAGCCCATGACCACACTGTTCATTTCCGATCTACACCTGACTGAAGACGAACTGCGCGTTGAAGAGGCGTTCGTGGAATTCATCGACGAACATGCCACGAATGCAGAGGCGCTTTATATCCTTGGAGACTTTTTTGAGGTCTGGCTGGGCGATGACGACGACACCCCGTTCAATCGAAGGATCATCGATACCCTAGCGGCTCTCCCTGTCGACAAATACATCATGCACGGGAATCGGGACTTTCTGATTGGAGAGGCATTCTGTGCCGCTGCGGGTCTGACGCTACTCCCCGATCCGACCGTCATCAACCTCTATGGGACACCGGTGCTGTGCATGCACGGCGATAGCCTCTGTACGAGGGATGAGGCGTATATGGAGACCCGAAAAATGCTCAGGAATCCTGCGTTTAAACAGGAACTTCTTTCACAACCACTTCCAGTGCGCGCGGATATCGCGAGGGGCGCAAGGGATCAGAGCAAGGTCCATACCCGCGAAACGGCGATGGACATCATGGATGTCACACTCGAGGAGGTAACCCGTGAACTCCACGAACATGAGACGACACTGCTCCTCCATGGTCATACCCATCGGCCAGCAATCCATGATCATCCCGTCAATGGCGTACCCGGAACCCGCATCGTGCTGGGAGACTGGGGCACCCATGCCTGGTACCTGGCCTGGGATGAATCCGGCTACGACCTGCGCTCATACGGTATCTAGGCACATATACGAATAATATTTTACTTTTTAAGTAGTGGCTATATTTTTGATTATAAGCACCTTTTTACTGAATAGTACTCCCCCGGAGTGGTTGGAACAGGTCGCTGACCATCTTCCGGAACTACTGAATGACCATGCAAATTGTGAAAAGAAAGCCGCGGGTACCGCGCTGAATCTGATGTTCCGTTACGTCGACAACACCGTACTCTGCACACAACTCTCCAAGCTCGCCCGGGAAGAACTGCGTCATTTCGAGCAGGTACAGGCGATCATGACAGCACGTTCCATGGAACCTCAACCGCTCTCAGCCTCTCGTTACGCGGGTGAACTACGCGCAGATGTGCGACACGCAGAACCCGAGCGATTGCTGGATACACTGATTGTCAGCGCGATCGTGGAGGCACGCAGTTGTGAGCGATTCGAACGCCTTAGCGAAGTCGTTGATCCTGAACTGGCCGAGTTTTATCGCTCACTGACGAAATCTGAAGCCCGTCACTTTGAGACCTATCTCTCGTTTGCATCTGAGTTAGCGACATCGCAGGGAATAGGTCAGGAGGTACTGGACCAGAGAACCTCGTACTTCCTTGAGAAGGACGCGAAGCTGATAACCCAAACAGACAATCAGTTTCGATTTCACAGCGGTCCCATCGCCACATAACGCCTGGCAAATGCCGCTCGTACTGCATCAGCGATCAAAACCTCAGTCAAAATTGCCTCACCTGTTGCCTGATAGCCTGTATTACATCACCCGACTGCGATTCAGGGTCATACGAAGAGTTGGTGCAGAGCCGCGTAATCTCGTAGGCAGACATCGCCCACGCGGGTTTGGACTCAGCAATTCGATCCGCCCAGGCCAGTGGTGTCTCCCCGGGTGCACGCGGATAACCGCGTTTAGCAAGCAACTCACAAAAATGGCATAGACCCGATCAAGTACCCGCCCTTTCTGCTGTTTCGTTGTCGCCACGTGAACAGCGCCAATCAGCACAACGCCGAAGAAGAATACCACGAGCATGATCCAACCCAGCTGTACACTCTTCAACTCACCGGACCAGCCTAGACCTGACAGCAGTTCAGTCATAAGCCCAAACTGACTATCGGTGTTGTAACCCACGACCCAGGTATCCCAGTAATAGCTCACGGCACTCACCATCAATGGGATTTCAGTGAGCCACAGGGTCTGTCGAAACTGCATCCAGCTGAACCTCGCATCCGCCAGAAATGACTGTTCACCTTGAGCTGTGACCTGGCGTTCCTCCATCGCTTCGAGCAGTGCACTCTGCGTCTTCGGCGTCATACGATTGATCTCGTCGGCAAGGACCCGCTGATTAAAGATCGGACCCGGATGAAACTGAAAGCTGTTGTGGTTTGCGTCGAATGAGGACACCCCCAGGATATCGGCGGTTAGCAGGTCGCTCGTGAACTGAATCCGCACTTATTCGAGATCGAACACTCGGGCCAGTGCATATGGGCTAGGGTGGTTTTGCTCATGCCCGGCAGATCTTCGATCAACAAGTGACCCCGAGCCAGCAGACAGGTCGCGGCCAGTTTGATGGCAGATGGTTTGCCCAGAAGCACAGTACCAATACGGTCGATGACCGTCTGAAAATCGGCGTGCATTGTCAGCCGCTGTTGGCTTCGAGCTCCTGGATGCCCCTACCTCTCGGAGCGCCATCCTTCGCTCGATCATTACGAGCGCGCTCGATCATGTCGAGATAGGCCTGGTCCACATCACCAGTCACGTAACGTCCGTCGAATACGCTGCAATCGAGTTCGATCACATCATCGTTAACACCGAGCGCACATTCCTTCAGGTCTTCCAGATCCTGGTAGACCAGCCAGTCCACGCCAAGGTAACGGGCAATTCCTTCTTCCGTCTGTCCGTGAGCAACAAACTCACTGGCTGCAGGCATATCGATTCCGTAGACATTCGGGTAGCGGACCGGCGGCGCCGCCGAAGCCAGGTATACGTTGCGCGCGCCTGCTTCACGAGCCATCTGCACGATCTGTTGTGTGGTAGTGCCACGTACAATCGAATCGTCCACGAGCAGCACATTTTTGTCCTGAAATTCCAGCTGTACCGTATTGAATTTACGCCGAACAGAATGGGCACGTTCGTCCTGGCGAGGCATGATGAATGTGCGTCCGATGTAGGGGTTCTTTACCAGACCTTCCCGGTATTTCACACTTAACCGATGCGCCATGGGCAGAGCAGCTGTGCAGCTGGTTTCAGGAATCGGCATGACGACGTCAATATCGTGATCGGGATACAACCGAAGGATCTTGTCTGCCAGCTTCTCACCCATCCGCAGCCTGGCCTTGTAAACCGAAATTCCATCAATCACGGAATCGCGACGTGCGAAATAGACGAATTCGAAAACACAGGGTGCGTAGTCTTTCCGCTCCACACACTGCCTGACGTGAAGGTCACCATCGTGGCTGATATAAACCGCCTGACCGGGAAGCACATCTCCAATCAATTCGAACCCGAGGACATCAAGAGCGACACTCTCAGAAGTGATCATGTACTCCGTCTTGCCTTCTGCTTCGCGCTTCCCGTAACACAATGGCCTGATGCCGTAAGGATCCCGGAAACCGACGATGCCCTTGCCGATGATCATAGCGACCACCGCGTAGGCCCCCACTGCCTGTTCAGCAACCTGTGCGACCGTATCAAAGACAGCATCGGGCGTATTCGCATTACCGCGGGACGCCAATTCGTGCGCAAAGATATTGAGCAGCACCTCGGAGTCTGAAGACGTATTGATATGCCGCTGCTCTGACTCGAACAACAGGTCCGACAGTGCGCGGTCGTTAGTTAGGTTACCGTTGTGCGCGAGACAAATCCCAAACGGTGAATTGACGTACATCGGTTGGGCTTCTTCAGAACTTTCACTACCGGCCGTGGGATAACGCACGTGAGCGATCCCCATATTGCCATGAAGCGAATCCATGTCCTGCTGACGAAAGACATTTCGAACGAGGCCATTGGCACGGCGAAGGTTAAGACGCCGATGATCGGTTGTAGCAATGCCCGCCGCATCCTGGCCACGATGCTGCAACACCGTCAAAGCGTCGTATAGATGGTACGCGACGCTGGACTGAGCCACCATTCCCACTACACCACACATCAGCGGATCTCCGCACTATTGATCATGAACCTACCCCCGGATCCATGGACAGCATGATACCGGCGAAGACGCCAACTCCCTAGGCCCAAATGGAACATTCTCTGAAAAAGAGACAAAAGTTGACATGCCGAATGAAGAACCGTCACTACTGGCATCAAGCGCCTCCGGATATCGACAAACCGGGAATTTCAGGCACTTCCACCTCGCTCCCAAACAATGTCACCTGGAGCCAGCTTGACGCTGCGGTCAGACGTGGGATCAATATCGATTGCTGCCACCATTCATCCTCGTGTACAGGCATCAGGTTCATTACACCTGCCAAAATCACCACGATAACCGCGCCCCGTGCGAACCCGAACAACATGCCAAGCAATCGGTCAGTCCCGGTCAGCCCCGCGACGGTAACAAGATGAGAGATCAGGTTGTTGATCAAGGCACCCACGATCAGCGTCACGACGAATATGCCACTATAGGCAACCAGAAGCCGGACAGAATGCGTCTCCACCTGGTCCGTCAGCAGATCTGCGGCTGACGGCCCGAAAACGCTGGCAACAACCACCGCGGCAACCAGCGAGGCCAGGGACAGCGCCTCTTTTACGAATCCTCGTTTGATGCTGATCAGCATTGATATCACAATAATACCAATGATGATCCAATCAACAATCGTCACCTGATCCAACGAATACCTCGATAGCGGCCATGTTCAGAATGCAATTCAGCCTCCCAGCTGCCCGGCATCATCCTCCAGACGGTAGCGCACGATACGCCCCTGAATGGCGTAGTCGCGTTCAATTTCATCTGCAATAGCGCCCAGTTCCGCGCGCTGAACCATTGGGCCAATCAACACGCGATACGTTTCTCCATCTTCCGTCTGCGCCTGAATGATGTAGGTCCGGTATTCCGCATTACGCATGGTCTCACGCAAAGCGAGCGCGTTATTGTGGTCGGTAAAGCTCCCGAGCTGGAGACTCCAGCCCACCGGGAGGTCATTGGCATCCAGGGAAAACTCATCAGGTTCGGTTGTCTCTGCATAATCACGATCGTCAGGGACAAGCTGTGGTATCGCTTCCGCGCTGGCACTTTCCATCGCGGTCATCCGGGCGGAAATATCGTCCACAGAAAGCTCACGTAGCGCGATCACCGGCGGTTCAGGCATTTCAGTCATCAGGCGTGCCCGTTCTTCTGCACTGCCATCGAACAACATCGGGAGAATAATGACCGCAAGTGCAGTGAGCACAATGGCTCCGGTAACGCGTTGTCGTAATTTTGAATCCACGCTCTTTTGATCAGTCCTGCACAAGTTCATTCAGGGTCTGTGCGACCAGTGACACTGAACCGAAGACAACGATCAGATCGCTCGGCTGACTCATCGCCATCAGGGCCTCCATCGCTTCATCTACTTTAACATAGCGCCCTTCGACCCACCCACCCCGGGAAACATCGAGATCCACAATCGTCTCTGTGGAGTGGCATGTATTGTCGGCTTCACAAGCAAACAGGTGATCAATCCAGGGTTTCGCAGCATCGAGCATACCAACGGGATCCTTGTCTGACTGCGCAGAAAACAGGCCCAGAACCCTTTGTAATCCGCGCTCCTCCAGGATCCGTTGCACTTCGCCACCCAGGTAGCGGACCGCATCCGGGTTGTGCGCAATATCCAGCATAAACTCCCGCTGGAGGGTGCTGACCTGCTGGAGGCGCCCCGACATGGTCGCCGCAACGGCAACCCGATCCAGGGTACTCTGAGACAAAGGAAATCCTGCGACCATCCATGCCTGGGCGGCCGTCAGGAGACTGTCTTGAGGTAAACCCGCAGAGCCTCTCCGAGATGCCGGTAACTCAAGGTGAAAGCCGTCGGGTAATCCAACGTGTCCGTCGTCAAAATCCCTGTTGCGAATCCACAACGGCGCATCTATGTGCGCCGCATGTTCAACAACGCTCAAAGGTGGCGACGCCTCACCAATCACACAGGGCGTACCGTGACGGGCAATCCCCGCTTTCTCACGACCGATGGTTTCACGATCATTTCCAAGCCATTGGGCGTGATCCAACGCAACACGCGTGATGATCGACACTGTGGGCTCAAAACCATTAACCGGATCAAGCCGACCACCCAGGCCAACCTCAAGAACCACCACCTCTACCTGCGCCCGCTTGAATAACCACACGGCAGCCAGCGTGGTGTAGTCAAACTGACTCGGTCCCGGATCGGTCCATCCACAAGCCGATGCGGCTGCTCTGATCCTGGTAAAGGCAGTGACAACATCTTCCTCCGTGACCGGTTTCCCGTTGACACAGATGCGTTCAATAAATCGAAACAGGTGGGGCGACGTCATCACGCCCACAGAACGACCTTGCGTGATCGCCAATTCAGCGAGTGCCGTACAGGTTGACCCCTTGCCGTTGGTCCCGGCAACGGTAAACAGGTGCGGTGCCGGTACTGATATGTCCAACTGGTCCGCGACTTGACGGATGCGTTCGGGTGTTCTTTCGAACCAGTCTGGTGAACGGTTGACTGACTGCCAGTCAACTGCCAAAAAATCCAGCCAAGCCTGGAGTGTCAGTAACGGTGTCTCAGGTGTTGCCACCTAGGCGCTCAATGCAATGCCATCCATTGCGGCCCGCATTTCCGCGACCAGATCACCCACCGCCGGAATGAGCGCCGATGTATCGTTCTGATGCGCTTCCATCAAGCCCACAATGGCGGCCCCGACGACAACGCCATCACACAGTCTTGAGATGTCTTTCGCCATCTCACCGTTCTTGATTCCGAATCCAACCAACAGCGGCACGGTGGCTTTCGGCTTCAGTCGATCCAGATTCTCAGTGACCGAGGCAACCTGGATCGTCGAGGCACCGGTAGTCCCTTTCAGTGACACGTAATAAGCGAACCCGCGGGTGTGCTCGAAAATCACATCCGCTCGCGAATCGGTCGTCGTCGGTGCAAGAAGGTAAACGGGATCAATACCATGGTCGATCAGAAACCCATCGAGGACGCCTGCCTCTTCCGGAGGAATATTCACCGTTATCGTGCCGTCGACGCCTGCACCCGATGCCGCCTCGGAGAACGCCTCATAACCCATGCTTTCAATTGGATTGAGATAACCCATCAGGACGATCGGCGTCTGATCATCGTTCTCGCGGAAGCTCTTGGCCAATAACAGTGCATCGGCCAGCGAAACCCCCTGCGCCAACGCCCGATCTGCCGCATTCTGAATGACCGGGCCATCGGCTTCAGGGTCCGTAAACGGAACACCCAGCTCGATCATTGATACACCGGCGTCTACCATGACGTGCATCAGAGGCACCGTCACATCGGGGCTTGGGTCACCGGCTACAATATAAGCAACGAGCGCCTTCCGGCCATCCTGATGCAGTCGTTCAAAGCACGTGGCAATTCTTCCCATACATCCCCCTTAGGTTAATGAAATGCCATCGATTCGAGCCAACGCCGGAATGTCCTTGTCACCACGCCCAGACAGATTGATCACGATAATGTCATCCGGAGACATCTCGGCCGCCAGCTGCATGGCATACGCTACCGCGTGCGAGGACTCCAGCGCGGGTAGGATACCTTCGAGCAGATTCAGTGACCGGCAGGCGGCCAGTGCTTCGGTGTCGTTCACAGCAACGTATTCAGCGCGGCCACTTTCCTTCAACCACGCGTGTTCCGGACCCACACCAGGATAGTCAAGGCCGGCAGATATCGAATGCGTATCTGAAATCAAACCCTGTTCATCCTGCATCAGTAACGTCCGATTGCCATGCAAGACACCTACCGTTCCCCGGTTGAGCGGCGCCGCGTGTAACCCTGTATCGAGTCCCTCACCTGCCGGTTCAACACCGATCATGCGTACCGCCTGATCGTTGATGAACGGGTAGAACAATCCCATCGCATTCGAACCGCCTCCGACACACGCAACCAGAACATCCGGCAACCGGCCATAGCCCGACTCGCACTGTCGCCTGGTTTCCTCACCAATCACCGACTGGAAGTCGCGTACCAGCATCGGATAGGGATGCGGCCCGGCCACAGTGCCAATGATGTAGTAAGTGTCATCAACGTTTGTCACCCAGTCCCGCAGGGCTTCACTCAGTGCATCCTTCAGTGTTTTGGAGCCACTATCGACCGGTACGACGTTCGCGCCCAACAGCTTCATTCGATAGACGTTGGCAGCCTGACGCTGGATATCTTCGGTACCCATGTAGACATGGCACTCAATTCCAAGTCTGGCGGCCACCGTCGCTGTTGCCACCCCGTGTTGTCCTGCACCGGTCTCGGCAATAATCCGGGTCTTGCCCATGTTTTTCGCCAGCATGGCCTGACCAATACAATTGTTCACCTTGTGAGCACCCGTATGGTTCAGATCCTCTCGCTTCAATAGTATCCGTGCGCCCCCCGCTTCTTCAGTCAGTCTCCTGGCGAAGTAGAGAGGAGATTCGCGACCCACGTAGTCTTTAAGGTCTGCAGCCAGTTCGGCCTGGAACCCAGGATCGTCCTTGAGGCGAAGATAAAGCCTCTCAAGATCATCCAGTGCGGCCATGAGTGTTTCGGAAACAAATCGTCCTCCGAATTGACCAAAGTGGCCGGATTCATCTGGCATGACACTGGGCGTTTCATTATGCGTACTATCGGTCACGTTCAGTTCTCCATATCGGCTTGTCGAACAGCTGCAATGAAATCGTTCATAGCCTCAGTGCTCTTACGACCTGCGGTCTCATCCTTGTGTTCGATGCCGGAGGCCACGTCCACTGCAAAGGGTCTTACGGTCGATATTGCCGCACCTACATTGTCTGGATCCAACCCACCGGCAAGGACCATCGGTGTTTTACTCACCACGCGCTCCCACGTCATCGTCTCGCCACTGCCACCATACACAACGCCTTCCCCCTGCTTTACGCTGAGTTTGTCAATCAGGATCGCTCTGGCATCAGGGTACATCCGTGCCAACGGCAGAGCGTCACTGGTCGACGCCACACGTACCGCTTTCATATACGGTCGCCCGAAGCTGGCGCAGAATTCGGCGGTTTCGTCGCCATGAAACTGCAACAGTTCCAGATGGGACAACACTGCTGACACAAGCGCGCGATCAGGATTCACAAGAACGCCCACCCTCACAACAAACGCAGGTACAGCCCGGGTCAGGACCTCCAGGGAATCCGGCGATACAAACCGACGACTTCCTTCAAACAGGTTAAAACCGAGCGCATCAGCACCAGCACCAACGGCCGCTGCCACGTCTGCAACATGGGTCAATCCACAGAATTTGATCCGTGTTCGCGCCACCGTCATCGATCCAGGTTGAGAGTTGAGAAACGCCGACGATTCTACCAGCTTCACACCACGCTTTCGCCTTTCCAATACCCGGTTGTCAGGGAGATTGCAGGTTTCCCAGGAGCGACAGCAAATGCGGCAGCCTCGGGCCAGTGGGTAAATCCCAGCACTGGGGGTAGATAACATCTGTCAGATAGAGACCGGTAGGTGAAGCGGTGACGCTACCGAGTGTTCGGTCCTTCGCAGCGAGTAATTGACCAGCCCATTCCACAGGCTTCTCTCCCGCACCGATATCAGACAGGACTCCCGCAATGTTGCGAACCATGTGGTGCAGGAATGCGTTGCCCTGAATATCCAGTATGACCAGATCATTCTCTCGACATACGCTCATGTGCTGAATACATCTCATGGGTGACCTTGCCTGGCAACTCGCCGCTCGAAAAGAAGTGAAATCCCACTCACCCAACAATTGTTGTGCCGCATCATACATTCGTTGCTCATCGAGCGGACGATGGTCTCGTGCCAACAGACCGGACATCAGTCCCGATCGAATCCGGCTGTTGTGAATAAGGTAGTGGTACCGTCGTGCGGTCGCCGAGAATCGTGCACTGAAATCACCCGAAACACGCTGACACCAGTCCACTGAAATATCCTTCGGAAGCCGGGCGTTGGCCCCGAGCACCCAGGCTTTTTCAGGTCTGGGTACGTGGACATCAAAGTGCACCACCTGACGGGTCGCGTGAACACCAGAATCCGTACGACCCGCACATGTAAGGGTCACTCGGTGGTTTGCGACTGAAGACAGTGCTTCCTGCAGAGACAACTGGACCGTCGCGATATCTGAGCCCTGATACTGCCAGCCATGGTAGCTGGAACCGTCATAGACAATACCCAGCGCGACGCGTTCGATGGCCACGGTATGCTCAGTTAAAGGGAAGCGGTCATGGGCTAGTCGCTCAGGCCAATCAGCAATTCATTGGCAGCAGCAACATCATCGTCCGATCCATCCGCGATGACCTCCCGGAGTAATCCGCGCGCACCATCGGTATCACCCATGTAAATGTAGGCCCTTGCGAGGTCAAGTTTGGTACCTGCATCTTCATCGGCATCAAGATCCGGATCATCGTCCTCGGCATCCATATCCAGGACGAGTTCGTCGTCATCTGTCGACGGGTCCAGTTCGTCATCGTCTGCATCGAGGTCGAGATCACCATCTCCCAGAACGATGGTCGACTGTTCTCTTGCTTCAGTCTCTTCAGCATCCAGGTCAAGATCCAGTGAATCATCAAGACTCAGATCATCCTCATCGCCGTCTCCAGTCGCGGCGACATCACCGAGGTCCGGATCTAGGTCCAGCTCTCCCGCATCCTCCAGATCAAGGATGTCCGCTTCTGTAATCGGGTCCTCGGTTTCCTGCTCGACCGACTCGTCTTCCTCGACCGAATCTACACCTGCTGCCGTCGCACTTCGTTCAACCATATCAGCCAGTGAAAGTTCCTGGTCTGGTGATGGCATCGAATCCTGTTCCCGTGCCACAAACGGTTGCGCCAGATCGCCATCGTCCTGCTGGCGACGCCGCATGAAGACGAGCAAACCAGCCACTAGGGCAACCCCCAGGAGTACAAGCCCACCCAGGACATAGGTATTCGTCAGAAGCAAGCCAGAGTCCTGAGGCTGTGCGGGCGCAGACGAAGGTGCCGCTGCGGCGGCACTCTGCATTTTTTGAACCTCGTTCTGCAGAAGTGCGAACTGGTCATTTTTCTTCGACAGTACCGCGTTCATCGTTTCCATCTGCTCTTGCAGATCATTGAGATGGGTATTTAACTCGTCATTTGCACGACGTGCCCGGTCCAGATCCTCACGGATCACCGACAGTTCATTCTCGAGTGCCTCGATGCGACCATCACTGGAGACGCCTGATGGCCTGGTGCGACGCGTAGCGTCCAGTTGTGCAACCTGCTTGCCTGAACGATAGCTCTCAAACTCATCATTGTGATAATCGATCTCTGACACCGCGTCAGTGGCTGACAGGGCACGAATCTCGCCCAGATCAGGTACTCGCAGGACATATCCCGCTTTCAACAGGTTCACGTTACCGTTGACAAACGCCTCAGGGTTGGCCTCCACCAATGCCAGCATGGTCTGTTGAAAACTGACCGACCGATTGGGGCGTACCTTTGAAGCGACATTCCATAACGTGTCGCCCGGTCCGGTCATACCATACTCACCATTGGCAAATATGCCTCCCTGGCTAAACACTGGGGGATCGAGCAACACCGTGTACTCCCGCAACACCCGACCATTGGGCCACAGGACCTCCACGAGGAAATTCTGGAAAGGCTTGAATATCGGACGTGGGCTCGTCACGACGATCACCATGGAACCGTCTTCACGCTGAACCGTTTCGAAATCCAGATCCAGTAGCAACGCGGTGCGTTCGATACCCACACGTTCGAAGTCATCCTGGGTCGCCAGATTGGAGACAACTTCGTCAGTAGACAGATTCCCCACGTTCGTGAGTTCGATCTCACCTTCGAAATTCTGGTTGAGTGCTGATCGCATCTCAAGCCGACCAAGACCCAGCCCGTACGCCGTGGACATGGTCGTCAGCAGCACGCAAAGCAATACGAGTCTACGAATCATCATCTTCCTACTGCTCCCTTGCACCCTTTGCTCTGGCTTCATCCCTACTGCGCCAACGTCCAGTCATACATTGCATGGCAGTGCGGTAGAGAAAGTAACGCCATAGCCCGTAACGCAATGAGGTGATCATCCCTAACGTAAACCGCGCCGGTCATTGGACCAGCGCGTTCATCGTACCCGTTCGTTCTGTTGTTCGTTAATTCGTTCTTTCGTTGTTTTCGAAACTGGCTCCCAACAGATTTTGAAGCTAGAAACGTTCTACAAATATGGAGTTAAGTATCAATTATTGCCGATTTTTTAGCAAAACTTCCGCAATTTGTATGCTGTTCAGTGCTGCCCCTTTACGCACATTGTCGGAGACAATCCAAAGGTTGATTCCACAGGGATTGGTAGGGTCTTTCCTCACCCGTCCCACGAACACCGGATCAGTTCCCGAAGCGTCGGGTATGGCGGTTGGATACCCAGCGTCAACGGTTTCGTCCAACAGAGATACCCCTTCTGCCTCAGCCAGCAGCTGTTTTACCTCAGAAACCTCAATCGGCGTCTTTGTTTCAACGTGAACAGCCTCTGAGTGTCCGTAGAAGACCGGGATCCGTACACAGGTCGGATTCACTGAGATGGACTCGTCTTCGAAGATCCGACGGGTTTCCCAGACCATTTTCATCTCTTCATTGGTATATCCATTGTCCTCAAAATCACCGATGTGTGGAATGGCATTGAAGGCGATCTGCTTGCTGAAGACATCAGCTTCTATGGGTTTCGCGTTGAGCAGATTAGCCGTCTGAGACGCCAACTCCTCGACACCCTTCTTCCCCTTTCCGGACACAGCCTGATAGGTCGCAACATTGATCCTGGCGATACCAACGGCATCAACAATGGGCTTCAGGGCAACAACCATCTGTATGGTTGAGCAGTTCGGGTTTGCGATGATGTTTCTCGTCTTGTACTCAGGCAAACAGTGAAGATTGACCTCAGGGACGATCAAGGGAATCTCCGGGTCCCGTCTGAAATAAGAGGTATTGTCGATAACAACGCAACCCACAGCCGCTGCCTTCGGGGCGTATTCCGCTGAAACCGCCCCCCCTGCAGAAAACAGGGCGATATCGGCCTGACTGAAATCAAAATCCGCCAGGTTTTCTACCCGTGACGAATGACCGTTGAATCGTATCGCCGAGCCCGCACTGCGTTCGCTCGCCAACGGAAAAATACGGTCTACCGGGAACTGACGCTCCCCGAGCATTTCGAGCATCACTTCACCGACGGCACCCGTTGCCCCGACGACAGCCACATTCGCCTGTTCCATACCTGATTCCTTCAACTGAATGGATGGACGCGCAGTCTAGGGCACGACATAAAGTTACACAATTTCATATTTTTTATATTAATGATTACTTAAGGCTATACTACGTCGAGCCACATGAGTAGGGCTACATGATGGACACCTTGTCGTCTGTGCCCTCGAGGAATCTCAATGCTCGACACCGACACACTGCTCGCATTCGTCAACATCGTTGACGCAGGCTCTTTTTCCGGTGCCGCAGAAAAACTACACCTGAGCCAGCCGGCCATCAGCAAACGAATAGCCGTGTTGGAACGCCGTCTCGGGTGTCCCGTCTTTGATCGGGTCAATCGGTCTGTGCTACTCACCGACGCAGGTAGAATCCTCAACGAACACGCTCGCTCCATCCTGCAGGATCTGGGCGATGTTGCACGACGCATCGAAGACCTCGGTCGACATCCCACCGGACAACTCCAGATCGCAACCACCCACCACATAGGACAATGGAGACTTGCCGTCCCACTGACCTCGTTCCGAAAACGCTTTCCTGACGTCAGCCTCGATCTGAATTTCCTGGATTCCGATATTGCCTACCAACAGGTGCTCGCAAACGAACTCGATCTGGCACTTGTCACTTTTGCGCCATCAGGAGCACCTGGTGAACTGGAACATCTTCCGGTCTGGCACGATCCACTGGTGATTGCCTGCGCCAATCAACACCCACTTGCCGCACTATCTTCCCAAGAAGGCGTATCTCTGGAGCAGTTGCTGTCTTTTGACGCAGTGCTGCCTGACACGACCACCTATACCGGTCGTATCGCTCACGAATTGTTTGCCAAGCACGGAGACGCGCTCAAGGTCCATACGACCACCAACTATCTGGAGACCATCCGGATGCTTGTCGGTATCGGACTGGGTTGGAGCCTCTTGCCTCGAAACATGGTTGATAACGGGATGTGCACCATTCCCCAGCCAGCACTTAGTGCCACCAGAACACTGGGCTTTATCCATCATCCTAGGAGGACACTGAGTCGGGCAGGGCAAGCGTTTATCAACACGGTCCTGGAATCCAGCAGCATACAGAAGTAGGCGTGCACTGGCGTCACCAGCTACTACCTGAGCGTGGGACCCACCTCGGTCACCTGACTGTTCTGACCTCGATGTCTGAGCGCATGATCCGCAAGGACCAGTGCAAGCATGGCCTCTGCGATCGGGGTTGCCCGAACGCCAACACACGGATCGTGGCGACCCTTGGTGACGACCTCCACCGGCTGTCCATTGATATCGATCGATCGTCCCGGCGTCGTAATACTAGACGTCGGTTTCAACGCGATACTCACGACGACGTTCTGACCTGTTGATATGCCGCCAACGACCCCACCGGCGCTATTGCTGATAAAGCCGTTCGGTGTAATCTCATCACGGTGTTCAGTGCCTCTCTGACTGACCACGTCGAACCCGTCGCCGACCTCCACACCTTTGACCGCATTGATGCTCATCATTGCATGTGCAATTTCCGCATCCAGTTTGTCAAAAACAGGTTCTCCCAACCCCGCTGGGACATCGCTGGCCACCACCGTGATCCGCGCCCCGATCGAGTTACCCTCACGTCGTAATCCATCAATCATTCTTTCCATTTCGGTGACGCGTGCGGCATCTGGGCAAAAAAATGGATTGTTATCAATCTCAGCCCAATCAATCGTTTGAACTTCGATATCGCCCATTGCAGACAGGTACCCACGGATCGAAACGCCGTACATTTCGTTCAGCATCCGCCGGGCAATGGCACCCGCAGCAACGCGCATGGCAGTCTCACGCGCCGAAGCCCGTCCTCCACCACGATAATCACGGGTACCGTACTTTTTCAGGTAACTATAGTCAGCATGGGCCGGGCGAAACACATCCTTCACATCTGAGTAGTCCCGGGATCGCTGGTCAGTATTCTCGATAACGAGCCCGATACTGGTCCCGGTCGTCCGGCCCTCAAAGACACCGGACAGGATGCTGACGGCATCCGGTTCCTTTCGCTGCGTTGCATACTTGGAAGTGCCAGGCTTGCGGCGGTCGAGGTCGCGCTGAATATCCTCTTCTGTGATCGCAAGACCCGGCGGGCACCCGTCGATCACGCAGCCCAGCGCCGGACCGTGGCTCTCACCAAAGGTCGACACCTTGAACATCTGTCCGAATGAATTGCCTGCCATAACGGCCTGTTCCCTGCCTGTGTGTTCGCGCAGATTGCTTGTACTAAAACTGGCGAGCGCGTAGTGTAGGCATCTTTTTTTTACAGCACCACCATTAGGTGCGCCAGATGCGACAAGATGATGGAAGAAACATTCAAACAGATCATTTCAGAGGTTGGTGAGGACCTTCAGCGAGACGGTTTGGTTGACACACCGCAACGTGCCGCCAAGGCGATGGCTTTCTTATTCTCAGACCCTTGATGAAGTGGTCAACGGGGCACTGTTTGACTCAGACACGAGCGAAATGGTTGTTGTGCAGGACATCGAACTGTATTCCATGTGCGAACATCACATGTTGCCGTTCATTGGCAAATGCCACGTCGCGTATATCCCAACAGGCAAGGTGCTGGGGCTATCCAAGGTTGCCCGAATCGTGGACATGTTTGCCCACCGACTTCAGATTCAGGAAAACCTCACAAAGGAAGTCGCTGAGGCTTTACAGTCTGTGACGGGCGCTGCCGGGGTGTCAGCCATCATCGAAGCACAGCATATGTGCATGATGATGCGTGGAGTAGAAAAACATAACCCAGTCATGAAGACTTCCGTGATGTTGGGAGAGTTTCGCGACTTCCAGGCCACGCGCATGGAATTCTTGTCTCTGCTGGCAGCCTTTTCCCAGTAGCGGCGCGAATCGGAAAACGGACAGGAAGACCAATCGAAAGGTCCCTGCTCCTGTTTACTGACTGATCAGTACCAGCTCCACACGATCGATGGTAGCCTGATCTATAGGGGACAGGGGGCCAACACCGTACGCCTCAATGCGTGTTGAACTGACACCACGATCAACCAGCTGTGTCATCAGTTGTTCCGCTTTTGTGGTCGTCCGACTGACCGCCTCCCGTACAGTTTCTCCGCGTCGTTTTCGTTCATGCACGACCACCGCAAAGCGATACGCATTCTGGCTGGCTGTCCATTCAGCGATGGTATCGAGTTCGACCGACAGC
>MDTB01212202.1_pt1 | contig 16532 bp, 16 predicted proteins | sample 811161 | NCBI WGS metagenome assembly MDTB01 (sample SAMN05326650, study PRJNA326480) | marine metagenome | isolation source: seawater | place: Mediterranean Sea | collected 2009 | reverse complement strand
TGAGGATATTACATCGATAGTAAGAACAGAAGATATGGCCAAATTAACTTCTACACTAGCTGCAGAACCTGTAATAAGGGAGTTTATTAAGCCCTGTCAAAGAGATTTTATGAAGTTACCTGGTTTGATTGCAGATGGACGCGATATGGGCACTGTAATTTTTTCCGATGCAAAACATAAAATCTTTCTGACGGCATCATCAGAGGAAAGAGCTAAAAGACGACAAACACAGTTGAAAAGACAAGGTTTGGAGGTTAACATGCGGTCCCTTTTAATAGAATTAGAGGAGAGGGATAAAAAGGATATTGAAAGAGAACACTCACCCTTGATCCCGGCTGATGACTCGATAACAATTGATACAACGAACTTAAACCCTGAAGGAGTGGTGAAGGAAATAAAAACTTACCTTAAATAAATAATTATGGCAGCAAACTTTGAACAACTCTTAGATGAGAATCTGAGCACTTTAATAATGAAACAAGGCAGTCTTGTGACTGGTATTGTTATAGATATCTTAGATAACCACTTAGTCGTTCACGTCGGGTTAAAATCTGAAGCAGTAGTTGCAAAGTCAGAGTTTTACAACGAGTCGGGTGAGTTAGAAATTCAAATAGGAGATGAAGTTCAATTAACCTTGGAAGCTATCGAAGATGGTCATGGTAATACTCGTGTTTCCAGAGAAAAGGCCATTAAACAAGAAGTATGGAAAAGAATTGAAGATTGTATGGCTCAAGATACTATTCTCAAAGGACTTATAACCGGTTCTGTAAAGGGAGGTATGACAGTTGATGTTCAAGGTATAAAGGCTTTCCTTCCTGGATCACTTGCGGAAGTCATTCCAACTAAGGACCTTGAGCATTTGGTAGGCAACTATGAAGAATTTAAGGTTATTAAATTAGACAAAGACAAGAATAATGTAGTGCTCTCAAGAAAGGCAGTTCTCCAAGAAGTTAATTCTGAAGAAAGAGAGAAACTCCTATCAACACTAGCCGAAGGACAAGTAGTTAATGGAATCGTGAAAAACTTAACTGATTATGGTGCTTTTGTTGATTTAGGTGGGATAGATGGTCTACTTCATATCACAGATATTTCATGGAGTAGGATCAATCATCCATCAGAATCAATCAAAGTAGGTGAAAAGCTAGAAGTAAAGATTATTAAATATGATTCTGAAGAAAAGAAAGTTTCCTTAGGCATAAAGCAATTAATAGATGACCCATGGGTCGGTATCGAATCAAAATTCCCAATTAATACTTCAGTAATGGCTAAAGTTACTAATCTAACAGACTACGGTTTTTTTGCTGAAATTGAAAATGGAGTTGAAGGACTAGTTCATGTTTCTGAAATCGACTGGACAAATAAAAATATTCACCCTTCGAAGGTTGTGCAACTGAAAGATCAGGTCGAAGTAATGATTTTGGAAGTCGATGAGGAGAAAAGGAGAATTTCTTTGGGATTAAAACAACTTTCAGAAAACCCATGGCAAGTGTTTGAACATACTCAGTCTGCAGGAGATAAAGTTTCCGGTGCAATAAAATCAATAACAGATTTTGGTGTCTTCATTGAGTTGCAAGGCGGTATTGACGGACTTGTTCATCTTTCTGATATTTCTTGGGATGAAAGTGAAGAGTCTCTAAGATCTTTGAACAAAGGTGATATTGTTGAAGCAATTGTTCTGTCCATAGAAGCAGATAGAGAAAGAATCTCATTAGGAATAAAGCAACTGATATCTGACAGTTTCACTGACTTCGCAGACAGTAATAAGAAAGGTGATAGAGTCACCGCCAAGGTAATAAGTCATTCTGAAGAACGTATTGACCTAGAGTTGAGCGATGGAGTAAAGGGATATATGCCTATGAAAGACTACTCAAATTCAATGTCTGACAGTCCGTTGGAGAATGATTCTCTAATCGATGTTGTCATTGCAAATATAAATAAAAAAGATAGAGAAATCATTCTTTCTCTTCGTGCGCTAGAAAAGCAAGAGGAAAAAAGTGCACTTAAAGATAACGCTCAAAAAAATAAAGAAATTGAAGAGGCCACTAGTTCAAACATTGGAGATCTCATAAAAGCTGAAATGCAAGACATTGAAAAAATGGATGACTAAATCTGAGTTGACAAAAAAGCTACTAAAAAATTCTGATTTACTCATTCATGATGATATAGAAAAGTCTATAAATTTAGTTCTCAATCTAATATCTGATACTCTCATGCAAGCAGATAGAGTAGAGATAAGAAACTTTGGTACATTTACAACAAGAGTGAGAGAAGAGAGGATTTCAAGAAATCCCAAAAACGGTACTTCAGTCTTAGTTAACGCAAAAAAACATCCTTATTTTAGACCGTCTAAATATTTAAAAGAATCTTTAAACAAATAAAAAGAAGAAGTTGTATAGTACCCTTAATCTGAGAGGGAGATATGTCACAGGATATAAAAAATACAGTAAAACAAACATTTTTAGATTCAATATCTATTAAAGAGCAGATTATCGCAGATAAATCTTATGAGGTACTCATTGAGGCTGGAAATACTATCTCCACGTCAATTTCTAATGGCGGTAAGCTTCTTCTTTGCGGTAATGGAGGTTCCGCAGCAGATGCTCAACATTTAGCCGCAGAGTTTTTGATAAGGCTTACATCAGATGTAAATAGAGAAAGCATTCCTGCTCTTTCGTTAGCACAAGATACCTCTACTCTTACAGCTTGCATAAATGATTATGGATCAGATGATATTTTTAAAAGAGTATTTTCTGCATTAGCTTTAAAAGGAGACACACTTCTAGCAATCTCTACCTCAGGTAACTCGAGTAATATAATTGAGACTTTGAAGTTAGCTAAAGAAAAAGGTATTTATTCCTTAGGATTCTTGGGAAATGAAGGTGGTAAGGCAATAGAATATTGTGATTCAGCTTTTGTTGTGCCAGGAAAAGTTACCGCAAGAATACAAGAAAGTCATATTACTGCTGGGCATGCTTTACTTCAGTATATTGAAAACCTTTTGTTGGAAAATGGCTGGTTAACTAAAAGCTAAAAATGGGTTTCTCCACACTTCTTTTATTGATATTTATCATTTTGATAGGCATTTATTCATACCTTTTATTGGCACTAAATAAATCAGTTGTGCATTTAGATCTTTTATTTTTGGAATTGGATTTTCATTTAGGTAATGCAATTTTGATATCTTTTTTAATTGGAATGTTCATTACAATTATTCTTGAGATAATTTTCTTTTCTTCGAAAAGGAAAAATGAAAAATGAATGATGTAAGGAAAGAAATTCTCAATTCTCTCTCGTCACTTGGAGAGAGTCTTAAAGATACTCATATTACTGAATTAAATGCTAATCTAGACATTGAGAAAAGAATTCTTAGATGCGATTTGTTACATTTTGACTATTCTAAACAAAGAATTAATGATGAGACTCTAGCTTACCTTTTTGAAATACCTGATCTAATAAATCTAAAGGACTCACTCAGTGCATTATTTAATGGTAAGTTTCTTAATCCATCTGAAGAAAGAGCTGTATCACATACGCTCTACAGAAGTAATAATTCAATTACTAACTTTGAACTTATAATTACGGAAAGAGAGAGGATTAAATCTTTTTTAGAGCAAATTACTGCTAATTTAACTTTTAAAAATTTAATTTGTTTAAGTATAGGAGGATCCAGATTAGGACCTGAGTTATTAAGTGAATTCAACTCCCCTTATGAACCTGTAAATCTTTTCTTCTGTTCAAGCTATGATTTATTAGAGTTAAATGACATTTTAAAAAAATGTAAACAAAGTGAAACTATAATTTTTGTTTCTTCCAAGTCATTTGAAACATCTGAAATTCTGAAAAACTTTGATCATGTAAGCTCTTGGTTTGAAGAAGAGACTGAAATAGATTTTCAAAACCACCTTTTCGGTATCTCCGCTAATGCATCTGCAATGACTGACTGTGGCATCAAGAAGAGCAATCAATTCCTTGTTTTAGATTCTTTAGGTGGGAGATTTTCGATATGGTCTTCTATGAGCTTACCTGCATTTGTCAATTCTGACTTTAGTTCATATCTTGATTTGCTAGAAGGGGCACGCCTAGCAGATGAGCATACCTTTAACTCTTCGTGGGATTCAAATATTCCAGCAATAATGGCACTATTGAGCGTATGGAACACTAGTGCTCTAAACATTAATAATCATGGCATATTTACTTATGACTTCCGATTACGCTCATTTACAAAATACATTTCTCAACTATCTATGGAGAGTAATGGAAAATCTGTGAATTTTGAATCGACGGAATCACCTTTTTTAACATCGCCATTGATCTGGGGAGGTTATGGAATTGAATCCCAGCATTCCACGTTTCAATGGCTTATGCAAGGTAAAACAGAAACTGCTTGCGATTTTATTGGAATTAATAATGGAGAAGAAGAGACCAATGATTCTTTTGAAATGCTTTTATCTCAAGTCTTGGCGATGGTTCGTGGAAAAGGCAACAAAAAAAATCCTTTTAAATCAGTAAAGGGAAACCATCCCTGTTCAATTTTGCAACTAAATTCTATAGATTTTAAAAGCTTAGGATTTTTACTAGCTATTTACGAACATAAAGTATTTATTGAGGCTTCCATACTAGGTATAGACCCTTTTGATCAATGGGGTGTACAGCTTGGAAAAAATCTGGTTCTGGAAGCTAAAAATGATAAAAAAATTTTGAAAGATAATTTTTCTTTAAGTCTTCAACCTAAATCGTAGTTTATAATCTTATTATGAGCTCTAAAAAATTTAGGCCTATCATCTTGGCAGGCGGTTCAGGAAAAAGGTTATGGCCATTGTCAACGAAAGAGAAGCCTAAGCAGTTTATTTCCTTATTCGGTGATTTATCTCTCTTTGATTTAACTCTCCAAAGATTAAATAACAGAGATCTATTCAAGAAGCCAATAATTGTTACATCTGAAGATTATCTAACTTTAGTAGAAGAATCATTGTCAAAAACAGGATTAGAGGTTGAAAGAGTTTTTTTAGAGCCTATGTCAAAGAATACTTTTGCTGCTGTGGCCTTACCTGTTTTGGCGGGAATGAAAATTAATCAAGAAGAAAGATATATGGTTTTGCCTTCTGATCACTACATTCCCTTCAATAAACCTTTTTACGAAACTTGTACTAATATCAAAAATCAATTTAAGAGTGAAGCTCTTACATTATTAGGTGTTTTACCAGATAATCCGTCCACAGAATATGGTTACATTTCTATTAAGCAATCTAATGATGAGCTTAAACGCGTTAAATCCTTCATAGAAAAGCCTGCACTTAGTGAGGCAAAAAAATTAATAAAACAACCCAATACTTTATGGAATGCTGGAATGTTTTGCTTTGAAAGCATGTGGTTGATTGAGTCTATGAAATCTCATAGACCAGAGATGCATTCTCTTTTATTAGATCTTTTATCTACTTCAGGATTAAATCAAGTATATTACTATCCTGATAAGGAGAAGTTTACAAAACTTATAGATATGTCATTTGATAAAGCAATTGTTGAGTCTAATGAATATACTTACGCAGCAAACTTGGACGCTGGATGGTCTGACCTTGGATCGTGGCACGCACTAAGTAATCTTCAAAAGAAACCTAATCATGGCCTTACTCTATCTACTCAAGAAGACTACCTCCGAACTGAAAAACCTTGGGGTTATTTTGATGTATTATTTGAAACAGAATTTTCTAAAGTTAAAATCCTCTCGATTGATCCTGGTCAAATGCTGTCTATGCAAATGCATGAACATAGGTCTGAAACATGGTATGTAACTCAAGGTACTGCGACAGTAACAAAGGAGGATGCAACCAGCACACTCTATCCTGGCGAGAGTGTCATTATTAATGAGAAGGAAAAACACCGAGTGCAAAACTTAGGTAGTGAAGTCTTGGAAATAATTGAAATCCAAACTGGAACATATTTTGGCGAGGATGATATCGTTAGATTCGAAGATATTTATGGAAGGACAGATTTCCACTGATTCATATTATCCCATCCCTGCTTTAGAGGCAGAGATTAAGGATTTTGTAGAAGAAATACCAAAATCACCTGGGGTTTATAAATTTTTAGATAAAGATGGATACCCTCTATATATTGGTAAGGCAAAGCAACTCCACAATAGAGTCGCTTCATATTTTAGAAAATCTTCTAGAACAAAAAAAATAGAAAAATTGCTTGAAAATGCGCATTTCATAGAGTTTGCACTTACAAATACTGAGTTAGAATCACTCCTTCATGAACAGTATCTAATCAAAGAGTTAAAACCCAAATTTAATATTCAATTCAAGGATGATAAAGGTTATCCATGGATAAAAATTGAATCAAATAAAAGATATCCCTCTGCTAAATCTTTTTTAGGAAAAAAATTAGAAAATGGAAAATTTTTTGGTCCTTTCCCTAATTCTTATGCTGTAAGGGATGCTCTGAAGCTCATACAAAAAACCTTTCAATTGCGTAACTGTTCGGATACTTATTTTAAGAACAGAAGCAGACCATGTCTTCAGTATGAGATAGGTCGCTGCTCTGCTCCATGTGTGGGCTTAATCAGTCAACAGAATTACTCAGAAGAAGTCCATTCCGCTGAACTCTTATTGGAGGGAAAATCACAGGATCTTATAAATAATTTTTATATAACAATGGATGAACTGTCACAGAATCAAGATTATGAAAAGGCAGCACTCTATAGAGATAGAATTTCAGCCTTGAGGGATATTCAAAGATCACAAAGCATAGCCGGTTTTAATGATAGTAGGGATGCTATTTATGTTTCTTCATCAAAAAATAAAACAAAAGTTGGCGTAACGTCTGTTAATCAAGGCTGGGTTACAGGGCATAGGAATTTTTTTCAGATCGAGGGTTTTGAAGAAAAAAATATTCTTAGTAATTTCATAACTCAAAGATATTTAAGTGATGTTGAATGTCCAAACTTTTTAGTAACTAACCAGAAATTAGATAATAAAGATCTTTTAGAGGAGGCTTTATCAGCAAAGTACTCGAAGAAAATCTCAATCATAACTAGACCAGGAAAGAAAGATAAAGGCCTATTGGAAGTATGCAAGGCCAATACAGAATACGTGCTAAAAAGAAATAAGCCTGACAGAGAAATTAAAATAAACTTCCAGAAATTAAAGGAGGCCTTGAAATTACGAGAAGATATAGATCTAATTGAGTCTTATGATATAAGCCATCATGCTGGTAAAAATGCTGTAGCTGGGTGTGTAACATATTCGAAAAATGGTAAGCTCCGCGATCTATATAGGTCTTACAATATCAGTAAAACGAATTGGGGGAACGATATCGGCTCCATGATTGAATTAATAGAAAGAAGATTTTTTAGTTCTAAGTCAAGAAAATTGCCCAGCCTGATCATAATCGATGGGGGAAAGAGTCACTTAAAGATGGTTTTAAATAAATTCAAAGAATTTAATATTCAAAGTATTAATGTCATTTCAATATCTAAAGGAATAAGGAGAAAATCTTCCTTTGATACTATACATCTTGCTAATGGTGAAAGCCTCACCTTAAAGAATAATGATTCTTACTTCCGGCTGGTTCAAGAAATTCGAGACGAAACCCATAGATATGCCATAACAGTCCAGAAAAAAAAGATGAGAAAAACTTCTATGCTTTCCTCTTTGGATGAGCTAACTGGAGTAGGAGCTATAAGGAAAAAATTATTATTAAGGTACTTCGGATCTTTTGAACAAATTAAAAGAGCCAGTATTGATGATCTGCTTGAGGTTTCGGGAATAGGAAAAAATACTGCAAAATCAATCTATAAAGAGATACATAAACTTTAACTATGGCAAATTACATAACAATCTCTAGAATTTTTTTAATCATACCTGTTCTTATTTTGGCTACACCCCATACGAGTCCAAATAACTGGATAGCCCTCATATTATTTGCTGTAGCCGGTCTAACCGACCATCTTGATGGTTACTTGGCTAGAAAGACTAATACTGAAAGCGACTTGGGGGGGCTTTTGGATCTCTTAGCAGATAAACTTCTAGTTGTTGTTACTTTGTCTTATTTAGTTTCATTTGATACAAATGAACATTTACTCTTTCCTACATTGATTATGATTTCAAGAGAAATTGTTATCTCATCTCTAAGACAATTTATATCTGAAAAAGGCAGAGGTCAGTTGAATGTAAGTTTGATCGGTAAAAGTAAGACAACATTACAGTTAGTTGCCCTTACTTTTTTAATCATCTCTCCAAATTTTGGAGAAATACTTGGCTCATTAACTACTTTTCTTTTCTGGATCGCAGCTTTGGTAAGCCTAGCTTCATTGGCTGGATATTTGAGACAACTACAAAGAACTTCAGAGTAATTACTCCAGGCTACTTAACATTTTTTTACTGAAATCATAGTTATTTTTTAATTTAACTATGTCATGTTCTTCATCTAAATCATTGGATTGATAATAATTTAGCTCAATCCACTCATAATTGGACTCATATTCATCAGGAAGTTCTTTAAGAAACCACTCTTTCTTGTATATATAGAATTGGCCAGAATCAATATATGAAATTCCTAAATCTTGAGATCTTTTATTTCTTGCAAGTGGAAAATTAGGCATTATTTCTCCATCAATTAATTTAAAAGTCCATTCAACAGGCCCGTCTAGTTTAGAAATTGTTAATAGTGAGTTCTTTTTTGAGTTTTCTAATTTTTTTAGAGCCTCTTCGTAAGTTTCTGCAGGTATACATATTGCATGACAATAAGTTTGAATAATAAAATCATAATGACTTAAATCATTCTTAAAATGCCACTGAATTAGGTCAGAGACTGTTGAAAAATCATCCGAGAAAGATTCAGGTCTGGATAAAAAATTTACTTTCTGATCAATTAGATTAACTAAGTCTTCATCATCAGTTGAAATAAAAATCTCTATATCCCTATTGGATTTAATTAAATTTCTTATTACTTTATTGATTATATGATCGCCTTCAAATTCCATAAGGTTCTTCTTAGGAATTCTTTTTGAATTCTTTCTTGCAGGAATTACTGCAGCTATTCTCATTTCTTGACTAAGAATCTGATTAGAAGAAAAAACATTTCTGCATTAACTTTAAAGACATTACCCAGCCTTGTTTCTTCTCTGCTATTCAAGATAATGTCCAAATTGAATATATTATTTCTTTCAATATTCTTGAGCTTTAGTAGATCAATACCATAGCCAAGATTATTGTTTGGATTGTAATAATTAATATCACCCACTTTTAACCCACACATTAAATCATCTATCCCATAAAGTTTAGAGCATACAAAATTTATTGATCTTTCTCCCATTCTTTTTACATATGCCCTTTTACCGATTATTAAATCATAACTCTCAGAAAGATTGATTGCCTGTTTAAGAGAGAGTTTATCTATCTCATTATCCCCGTCTATAATGCAAAACTTAGTATATTTATTTTTTATCAAAACCCTGAAACCCTCGTCAATGGTTGATTGGTAACCTACTTTTTTAGCTGAATGAACATTTACATCATTGGAAAGAGCAATTTCTGCAGTAGAATCTATTGAAGAATTATCAATAATAAAGATATCTTCTTTCTTGCCGCCCGCAAAGAGAATCGAAGATATTACCTCTTGAATATTGGATTCTTCATTTCGTGCAGGGACAATGAAACCTATCATATATCGCTCTTGAGAAATGATTCGTTTTGCTTCTTTTCTTTTTTTAATCTTTTCCCTATTAATAATTCTTTCTGGTAAGGATGAAAACTACCCTCTGGGCAAGGCCTCAGATAGTCCAAATCTTCTTCCGATATCGTTGTCCCAGAATTAAGATCTCTTTTTGCGACTATAGATCTTCTTTGAACTACAAATGCATTTTTTTCATTTTCCTCTACCTTTTTTATACCATCTCCAAGGGTTTCAAATACTTCATTTGAAAGATTTACCATTTCACGCCAGCTTTGAGGATTAAGTGCAAATTTATGATCTGGTCCTTCTCTTGAATTGTCATCAGTAAAGTGCTTCTCAAAAACTCTCGCACCTAATGAAATAGATCCTAGAACAGAACCATGACTGAGAGTATGATCAGAAAGTCCTAAAATTACATTAGGATAATTCTTGCTGTAATCTTCAAGAACTCTCAAGTTAACAAATTTATGTTTCTCGGGCTCAGTTGTATAGTTAGTATTACACTGCATCAATACCAGCTTCTCTTGATTCGTAGAAGAAATTGCTCTTTTCACGTCCTCATTACCGGCTGCACCGGTAGCAAGAAGTACGGGTTTATTTTTTTTAGATACGTAGGTTATAAAGTCTATCCATGATATGTCTCCAGAACCTATCTTGAAGAAGTTAACAAACCTATCAACTTCATCTACTGCAGAATAATCATAGGGAGAAGTTGAGAATTCTATTTCGGCCTTTACGCACTCATTATAAACTTCTTCAGTCCACTCGCGTCTGAAGTGATATTGATCGTATATTTCCGATACAGAGCTTTTCCAATTTGACTGATGCGTTTGAAGTGAATTTATTTTTGAAAATTCAACATCATTTACTATTTTATCTGCAAGAAAATGTTGAAATTTTGCACAATCCGCTCCTGCTTCTTTTGCAATCCACACAAGGTCTTTAGCCCTCGAAAGCTCACCATCATGATTAGCAGCAAGATCTGCTATGAAATAAGGTTTATAACCTAAACCCACTCTAGTCTTTCCCAGTTTAATTTCTTTCATTTTTGACTCCTAAAAACAGGTTTTACTAATAATTTCTCCGTTTCCTTCTCTAAATTTAAATCCTCTCTATTAAGTTGTTTAACAATTCCCTCAAAGCAGGTGAGGAATTTATTTATATCTTCATCACTATGATCTTCAGCAACTGCACCAAACATATTGAACAGAATCTTATTTTCTATCATATTTTTTTGAATAAAAGTTTTGAGCATAATATTGTTACTAATAACATCACAGCCGACTGTTATCTTTCCTGGATATGAATCGACAGACAACCTATATTCATCCCTACCTATTTCTGAAACTATACTTGCTAATTCAGATTTTATTTTTTGAGTTTTACTGGTGAGTCTTTCAAAAAAATCTTCCTTTAAATAATCTAACATGAAATCTGCTGCAGCCAATCCAATTGGATCAGAGCTATGAGTGAAAGAGAAAAAAACCTCTTCAAATACTTCCATGAGGTTTGTTGGTCCTACAATAGCCGAGACAGGCACTCCATTACCAAGCGCTTTGGCATAGCATACTAAATCTGGCTTAATGCCAGTATATTCTATAGCGCCTCCTCTCCTACATCTAAAACCTGTCCAGCATTCATCAAATATAAAAACAATATTATTTTTTGTACATACCTTTCTTGCAAAATCCAAGAAATCTAAATCTGGTTCACCACCAATCATGGGTTCAATTATCAAAGCAGCAATATTTGAATCATTGGATATTATTGACTCGAGCTCTTCAGTGGAATTATTTTCAAGTTTTATCGTGAGCTCGCTCACTTGCTCAGGTACCCCAGCATTTCTCGTTGTTGACCCTATATACCAATCCTGCCATCCGTGATAGCCGTTACATATTATTTTTTCTTTTCCAGTAAAGTATCTTGCCAACCTCACTGCCGCTGCAGTTACATCAGACCCATTACGAGCAAATCTTATTTGTTGCCCGAAATTAATTGAATCTAATAACTTCTCACCAATTTCAAATTCATATTTTGAAGGAAGAGAATATGAATAGCCTATATCAATTTGAGATTTAACATGATCATTTAATTCTTTAAAACCATATCCTTTTATGACAGGACCAAGACCCATGGACCAATCAGTATATTCTCCAAGTTCTGTATATATCTTAGTACCCTTTGATTTAAGAGCTAATTTAGGTGAGATACCCTTGGGGTATTGATGATGAGCCTTTGAGAAGGTATGACTTTGATCGGGTATGATTTTTAGGTTTGTTTTCATGGTAATCAGATAGTTATTTTTGAAATTGGTAAAATAGTATTACCTGAGCTTATTTTTTCATCCCAATCTAGTATTTTAATTTTGGTGTCACTTACATTTTTAATAAATTCTTTTATCTCTTTGACGCTATTGAGCCCTACAGTGAATTTTAAATCTTTTTCATCAATATAACGAATTAAGCTGAAAGTTAGTTTTTGGAAGGAACCCTTTTCAAATTTCATTTCATAAAATTGTTCAAATCTTTTTTTGATTTCATTATATTCGTTACCAAGATAGAATTTTATTTCAGGTTCATCTAAAAATATAAAGCCTCTAAGAAATAGGCTTCTAAAAATAGTCTTTTTTTGTATTTTTTTTGACAAATCTTTAGCTAATACCAAGTCAAATATGTTTAGAGGAACTTGATAATAGGCTTGATCACTAAATTGATCAACAGCCATGACAAATTCGTCTTTTTCATAAAGAGAAAATCCTGGGTAAAATCCTCTTTTCTTAATTTCTTCCACGAAGTTAAGGATTTGTAAGGAAGAAAACCGCTCAAGTAATTTTTCATCATGAAAGTAGACAACTTTTACTGCTTTATTGTCTATTTTAGAGAGCTCTTCAATAAACTCTCTCTTTTGATTGAAGGGTTTAATTTTTGTGTGAATTTTGAATTTATCGGAATATTTGTAGATTACATCTTCGGCATCTCCATAACTTGATGCAGTGTCAATCATTAAGATATTATTTTTTTCTAAGAATTGAAATAATTTCTTTAGGTCGTTTAGGTCTAGATTGCTTTTAGAAATTCCGTAGTTAGTCCTCCATGCCGCACTGCCAACTATTAAATTTTTCATTATTTAATTATTATAGTGAATAATGAACTTAAAGAAATGAAGATACTTGTTTTAGGAAGCGATGGCCTGTTGGGTAGTTATGTTCTTTCTGAAGGTAAAATTTCAGGTCTTGATATAGTCGGCATAAGCCGAAAAAAAAATGTAGGTTTTGATTTTAATTATGAATCATCTATTTTCTCAATTATTGAAAATTTTCAGCCAAATGTAGTTATAAACTGCGTTGCCATAACCTCTTTTGATTTTTGTGAGGAATATTACGAAGAAGCTCTGAAAATAAATTGCTCCACGCCTGTAAAAATTGCTGAGAAATGTGCCGAACTAAATATCAAGTTTGTTCATATCTCTACTGATCATTATTACAATGATGATGGTAGGAGGCAACATTCGGAATTTGATAAAATAATAATTCTTAATAAATACGCACAGACAAAATACTTTGCAGAAGAGGAAATTAAAACCTTCTCAAATTGTCTTATTTTAAGAACTTCAATAATTGGCCGAACCTGTAATGGAAGAAATTTTTTAGACTGGATTATAAATGCTCTTCAAAATGGTGATAGGGTAGGGCTTTATGAGGATGCTTTTACTTCATTCATACATTGCAGCCAGCTTAGCAAAATTATTTTTGAACTCCTCTTAAAAAATGCTTCAGGTTTATATAATTTAGGTGCGTCTGAGGTTTTCTCTAAAGCTGAATTTTGCTTGCTCTTAGCAAAAGAAATCAAATTAAATCTTGATTATTTTCTTACAAAAGTTTCTGAACAGCCTATAAAAAGAGCAAATTCATGCGGGTTATCAAGTAAGTTGATACAAGATCATTACACAGTATCAGTCCCAACAATGGAAGAAGTTGTTAGTCAATGTGTAATTGAATGGTCAACTTTGTCAGAAAAATAAATTATTTTCTCTCATGGATAATATAGACATCATGCAGTAACATGCGCGCTATGTTTGATGACAAAGTTATATTAATTACAGGTGGAACGGGCTCTTTTGGTCAAAAATATTCTCAAATTTTGCTAGAGAAATATAAGCCTAAAAAGATAATTATATACTCACGAGATGAATTTAAGCAGTCAGTAATGTCTGAACAGTTTAACCATGAATGTTTCAGATATTTCATAGGAGATGTCAGAGATGGAGAACGATTGAAGCAAGCTTGTGAAGGTGTAGATTTTATTATTCATGCAGCTGCTATGAAGCAAGTGCCAGCCTCTGAATATAATCCTCAAGAATGTATAAAAACTAATATTAATGGTGCACAAAATGTTATAGATGCAGCGATTTATAATGAGGTGCAGAGTGTAATCGCCCTCTCAACAGATAAAGCCTCCAACCCAGTAAATTTATACGGAGCTACAAAGTTAGCTTCAGATAAATTGTTTGTGGCGGCTAACAACCTTACCGGTGAAAAAAGAACTAAATTTTCGGTTACTCGTTATGGGAATGTTGTAGGTTCAAGAGGCTCTGTTGTTCCTTTGTTTAAGAGACTTTTATCGGAAGAAGCTAAATCCTTACCGATCACTCATAAAGATATGACTCGATTCTGGATAACTTTGCGTGAAGGAGTGAATTTTGTTCTTAAAAATTTTGAGAGAATGCAGGGAGGCGAAATATTCTTACCAAAGATACCTTCAGTAAATATCATGGATTTAGCCGAAGCTTATGCCCCCGGAATAGAGAAAGAAATTATTGGAATAAGACCAGGCGAAAAAATACATGAAATTATGTGTTCTATTGATGAATCACATCTTGTTATAGAGTTTGATTCCTTTTATACAATCCTACCCTCCATAAAATTTTTTGGTACTGAAACTGACTACTCCAAAACAGCCTTGGAAGAAATCGGTAACCCGGTCGATAATAGTTTTGAATACAGTTCTGGAACGAATCCTGACTTTCTCACAGTGGAACAAATAAGAGAATTTGAGGGAAAAGCTTATGATTAAGGTAGATAATTATCGGCTGAGTAGCAAAGTGGTTATGCAGCGGATTGCAAATCCGTAGACGCCGGTTCGATTCCGGCCTCAGCCTCAAAATTATGAAAATTACTATTATTGGAACAGGATACGTCGGACTAGTAACAGGAGCTTGTTTTTCTGAAGTAGGTCACAATGTTACTTGCCTGGACGTCAATAAGAAAAGAATCGATGAACTAAGTTCAGGTGAAATACCTTTTCACGAGCCAGGTCTCCAAAGCATTATTCTTAAAAGTTTAGAAAGTCAAAATATTACTTTCACAACTTCATATAAAGAAGCTTGTGCTAATGATATTTATTTTATATGCGTTGGTACGCCAGATGATGGTGACGGAAAACCTAACCTGTCTAGCTTGGAAAGTGTTTTAAGAGGGTTGTCTGAAAATATAAAACAAGATTCTTACCTTTTTACTAAATCTACTGTTCCTCTGGGAGCAAACAGACTAATTGAGTCTTATTTTAGTGAAGATAGTAATATCAATTCAAAAGTCTATGTTGCGTCAAATCCTGAGTTTTTAAAAGAAGGTAGCGCTGTAAATGATTTCAAAAGGCCTGACAGAATCATTATCGGAACAGATAACGAAAATATAAAGAGGATAGCTGAAGATATTTTTAAACCGTTTAATAGAAGTAAGAATAAGATGCAATTCATGTCTGTGGAGTCATCCGAACTGACTAAATATGCATCAAATGCGTTTTTAGCAACAAAAATTAGCTTCATGAATGACATATCTAAATTGTGTGATACTTCTGGAGCAAATATTCATGATGTAAGACTTGGTATGGGGTCTGATCCTAGAATAGGCGCTTCTTTTCTTTATGCTGGACTAGGTTATGGAGGATCTTGTTTTCCCAAAGATGTAAATGCATTAATTTCTTTTTTTGAAGAAAGAGATATCAAAGAACCGTTAATAAAAATGACAAAAAAAGTCAACGAAGCGCAATTAGATTATTTTTTTGAGAAGATCATTAATGAATACAAAGATATTAGCAATAAAAAATTTGCTATCTGGGGCCTTACGTTCAAACCAAATTCTGATGATGTACGTGAGTCTGTAGCTATAAAATTAATTACAAAACTTTCTCCGAAGGTAGGAAATTTAAAAATTTATGATCCGCTCATTTCCGAGCATCCAAATGAAATCAAAGAATTAGCAAATATAGAATTTGCTAAAGACAAATACTCAGCACTGGATGACTGTAATGGATTAATTATTTGCACTGAATGGAAAGAATTCTGGGAACCAGAACTTGAGGAATTCTCAAGAATGCTAGAAAAAATTGTATTTGATGGTAGAAATATTCTAAATAAAGATAAACTCAATTCTGTCGATATAAAGTATCATGGCATTGGAACCTAGCCCGGGTGGTGGAATTGGTAGACACAAGGGACTTAAAATCCCTCGAAGGAAACTTCGTGCCGGTTCGAGTCCGGCCCCGGGCACCAACAGTGTAAATAATCTATTCTGTTGAAATTAGATAAAGCGAGTTGATTAAAGAATAAATGTCAAAACTAAATACTAACTTTGAATCCTTTTTGAAAGGAGACCTGGTTGATCTTATAGTATTGGACAATAATGTTATAGAGACAACAAATTGGTATAAGTGGTTGAATGATGAAGAGGCTACTTCAAATATGCAAAAACATTATTTTCCAAATACTATGGACTTACAAAAGAAATTTTTTGAAAATAATATAGAGCAGAATCATGAAAAGCTTCAATTAGGTATTTTTCAAAAAGATATAAAATTGCT
>MDTB01013850.1_pt1 | contig 16532 bp, 14 predicted proteins | sample 811161 | NCBI WGS metagenome assembly MDTB01 (sample SAMN05326650, study PRJNA326480) | marine metagenome | isolation source: seawater | place: Mediterranean Sea | collected 2009 | reverse complement strand
ATGGACATCAAAACAATATCATTGATAAAATGCAGACAAGAAAACGATTATATGAGCTTGTTGATTATGAAAAATATAATAGTTTAGACGAAAAAATTTTTAATTTTAGTACGGAAGGTCATGAATAATGAGTGAGGATATTAAAAAAGGTTTACTTGGAATAGTTGTTGATGAAACAGAGGTTTCGAAAGTTATGCCTGAAATTAATTCTCTTACTTATAGAGGTTACGCTGCCCAAGATTTATGTGAATATTGTAAATTTGAAGAAGTTGCTTATTTAATTTTGAATAAAGATTTACCAAATACCATTCAGCTTAAAAAGTTTGAAAAAGAAGAAAAAGGTAATCGAGAATTATCAAAAGAACTTTACTCTGCAATTAAGCAAATGCCAAAAAAATCTCATCCAATGGATGTAGCAAGAACAGCTGTAAGTATTATGGGTCTAGAAGATAAGGAAACTACTGACTCATCTCAAGAGGCTAATATGAGAAAAGCGATTAGAATTTTAGCTAAAACACCAACAGCTTTAGCGGCATTTTACAGGCTTCGAAAGGGTAAAAAAATAATCAAGCCAAAAAAAAAATTAAATATGGCAGAAAACTTTTTTTATATGTGTTTTGGGAAAGTGCCACAAAAAGAGATTGTTAAAGCTTTTGATGTATCACTTATATTATATGCTGAGCATAGTTTTAATGTCTCTACTTTTACTGCAAGAACTATAACTAGTAGCTTGTCTGATATTCATGGTGCAATTACTGGAGCTATTGCAAGTCTAAAAGGTCCTTTACATGGTGGAGCCAACGAAGAAGTAATGCACATGATGAATAAAATAAAAAAACCAGAAAATGCATTAAAATGGATAAATAAAGCATTAGACAATAAAGATGTAGTAATGGGTTTTGGTCACAGAGTTTATAAAAGTGGAGATTCAAGAGTTCCTACTATGAGAGAGTATTTTGGTAAAGTAGCAAGGATTAAAAAAGATAAAAAATTTGAAAAAATTTATGACATTGTTGAAAAGGTAATGATAGATAGAAAGAATATTCATCCTAATGTGGATTATCCCACTGGTCCTACTTATCATTTGATGGGCTTTGACACAGATTTTTTCACACCAATATTTGTAATTTCAAGAATAACAGGTTGGTCAGCACATATTATGGAACAACACTCTGCTAATAAGTTAATTAGACCTTTAGCAAGCTACAAAGGTAGCCAACATAGAAAAGTTGTCCCAATCAATCAAAGATAATTATTTAACTAAAAGCTTCTGCCCAAGATCCTTGAGTTGATGCTTTAGAATATTCTGTTGCACGACCTTCAAAAAAGTTCATGTGTTCAACAGCATTCAACATAGTATCCAACCAAGTTAAAGGGTTTTTATCAACCTTATATATTGGCTCTAGACCGAGTTGGCTTAATCTTCTATTTGCAATAAATCTGATATAATCCTTAACCTCTTGAGCAGTTAAACCTTCCATAGGTCCCATTTCAAAAGCTAGATCAATAAAAGCGTCTTCATGCTCTACTATTGTTCTGCAGGCTTCATAAAGTTCTTTTTTTAACTCTGGAGTCCAGATTTCCGGATTTTCTTTTATAAACTCCTTAAAAATTCTTATCATTGAATTACAATGAAGAGTTTCGTCTCTAACAGACCAAGTAACTATTTGACCCATACCTTTCATTTTGTTGTGTCTTGGAAAATTTAAAAGAATTGCAAAACTTGCAAATAATTGTAATCCTTCAGTAAATGCACTAAACACTGCAACTGTTTTCGCAATATCTTCTTTTGAATTTACATTAAACTCTTGCATGTAATCATATTTATCTTTCATTTCTTTGTATTTCATGAAGGCTGAATATTCTGACTCTGGCATACCAATTGTATCTAATAAATGAGAGTAAGCCGCAACATGAACAGTCTCCATTGAAGCAAATGCTGTCATCATCATTAATACTTCAGTGGGTTTAAATACGGTTGTGTAATGTCTTAAATAACAATTATTAACTTCTACATCTGCTTGAGTAAAAAATCTAAAAATTTGCGTTAATAAATTTTTTTCAGATTGAGTTAAATTTTTTTGCCAATCTCTAACATCATCACCTAATGGAACTTCTTCAGGTAACCAATGAATTCTTTGTTGTGTTAGCCACGCATCGTAACACCATGGATATCTAAATGGTTTATAAACTGGATTTTCAACTAATAGACCACTTTTTTTTGGTTGAATTATCTCTTTAGTATTTGTTTTAATCTTTTTTGCTACTGACATGAAAGACACTCCTCGTATTCTTGTTGTTCGTTTTGCTGTTGATTTTTAGATTTATAAACATTGGCTGTAATATCAGTCGACTTGGAGTCATTAATATTTTCAGCACGCTGAATTGATTTTGATCTACAATAATAAAGGCTTTTTAGACCTTTTTTCCAAGCATCAAAATGAATTTTATGTAGTTCTTTTTTATGTACATCAGCTGGTAAAAATAAATTTACAGACTGTGCTTGAGATATATGGGAAGTTCTATCAGCACTTAATTCTACAATCCATTTTTGATCTAGTTCAAATGCTGTTTTAAACACATCTTTTTCAAGATCTGTTAAAAAATCCAAATGAGATACAGATCCTTGATTAGTTGTAATAGTTGACCAAACTTCATCATTATTTTTCCCATGTTTTTCTAAAATCTCTTCTAGATATCTATTTTTAACGTTAAAAGATCCTGACAAAGTTTTATGTGTATAACTATTCGCTGCTACAGGTTCTACACCAGGAGATGCTCCACCACAAATAATTGAGATTGAAGCAGTTGGTGCAATAGCAGTTTTATTTGAAAATCTCTCGCTAAATCCATACTCAGCAGCGTCAGGACAAGCACCTCTTTCTTCTGATAAATCTTTAGATGCTTGATCAACACCGTCTTGAATATGTTTAAAGATTTTTTTATTCCAAACTTTAGCCATTACCGACTCTAGGGGAATTTTATTTTTTTGAAGATAAGAATGAAAACCCATTACTCCTAGTCCAACACTTCTTTCTCTTTCTGCTGAATATTTTGCATCTGCAAATTGATCTGGTGCTTTTTTTATAAAATCTGACAGAACATTATCTAAAAATCTCATCACATCATTGATCATATTTTTATCATCTTTCCACTCATCATACTTTTCTAGATTTAGTGATGAAAGACAACATACTGCAGTCCTGTCTTTTCCATCTTTATCTATTCCAGTTGGTAAAGTTATTTCACTACATAAGTTAGATGTTTTTACTGTTAAATTAGCTAACTTATGGTGCTGTGGAATTTGTCTATTAACTGTATCAATATAAATTATATATGGTTCTCCAGTTTCAATTCTTGCTGTTAATAATCTAATCCATAGATTTCTTGCAGAAATAGTTTGTTGTACAGTTCCATCAGCAGGACTTTTTAAAGCCCACTGTCCATCTGTTTCAACAGCTCTCATAAATGCATCCGTTATTAAAACTCCATGATGCAGGTTTAATGCTTTTCTATTGGGATCTCCTCCAGTCGGTCTTCGCATTTCAATAAATTCTTCAATTTCAGGATGATCAATTGGAAGATAACAAGCTGCAGAGCCTCTTCTTAATGAACCTTGGCTAATTGCCATTGTTAAAGAATCCATAACTTTAATAAATGGAATTATTCCTGATGTTTTTCCAACTTTTCCAATCTTTTCTCCTATAGACCTAAGATTCCCCCAATAACTTCCAATGCCCCCACCTTTTGCAGCTAGCCAAACATTTTCACTCCATAGATCAAGTATTCCACCTAAACTATCTGATGCTTCGTTTAAAAAACATGAAATAGGTAAACCTCTTTTTGTTCCTCCATTTGACAAAACTGGTGTTGCGGGCATAAACCATAAATTACTAATATAATTATAAATTCTTTGAGCATGTAAATTATCATCAGCATAAGAACTTGCTACTCTCGCAAATAAATCTTGATAAGATTCATTGTGACCTAAATATCTATCTTTTAAAGTTGCTTTACCAAAATCAGTCAAATTAGAATCTCTTGACCTATCAATTTTTATAATAATGCCTTTTTCATTTTGAAATAACTCTGTATCATTACTTAATGAGAATAAATCTGGCCTCTTATCATAATTAATAATGCTCTTTTCTGGGTTATATTCAGAGACAGCTTTCTTTAAGGCCTGAGATAGAATTTTGTTCATAATTATTTATTAGTTTTGGTTATTCAAAGCAAAACAACTATATGTTGTATGCTTTTTATGTTAATATACTATATAAATTATATATCAACAGAACATTTATAGAACATTAAAAAAAAATATCAACAAAAAAACTAAATAAATATATGAAATATTAACAATGTCTAAAGAAATAAAAATAAATCCTCTTGGTTTTAGAGAGTATGACGCAAGGTGGTTGTATGAAAAAGACATAAATCAAAATGGGATAGAAAGTCTTGGAAAAGGATTGGGTACTCAAATAATTAATCATATAAAAAAAGATAATCCAAGAATTATCGTAGGTCATGATTATAGATCATATAGTGAGGAAATAAAAACATTCTTAAAAAAAGGATTAATCTCAACAGGATGTATGGTTGAAGATATAGGTCTGTCACTGTCTCCTATGGTTTATTTTGCTCAATTTAATTTGAAAGCTGATGCTGTGGCAATGGTAACTGCGAGTCATAATGAAAATGGATGGACAGGTGTTAAAATGGGAATCAAAAAAGGATTAACACATACTCCTGAAGAAATGAAAGAGTTAAAAGATATCACATTAAATCAAAAATTTATTAAAGGTAAAGGAAATGAAAAGATAATAAAAAATTTTCAAAAAATTTATAAAGACGACTTAATTAATAAAAATAAGATAAAAAAAAAAATCAAAGTTGTTGTTGCTTGCGGTAATGGTACAGCAGGAATATTTGCTCCTGAAATTTTAAGAGGTATTGGATGTGAGGTGGTTGAATTAGATTGTAATTTAGATTGGACTTTTCCAAAATATAATCCAAATCCAGAAGATTTAAAGATGTTGCATGCAATTGCGATTGCAGTCAAAGATAATAATGCTGACGTTGGTTTTGGTTTTGATGGTGATGGAGATAGAGTCGGAGTTATTGATAATAAAGGAAGCGAAATTTTTTCAGATAAAATAGGATTATTATTAGCGAGAAATTTATCTTATAAATTTAAAGACTCTAAATTTGTAGTAGATGTTAAATCAACAGGTTTATTTCTTAAAGACGAAATACTTTTAAAAAATAATTGTAAAACAATTTATTGGAAAACTGGTCATTCGCACATTAAAAGAAAGGTAAAAAATGAAAGTGCTTTAGCAGGTTTCGAAAAAAGTGGTCATTTCTTTTTTAATAAACCCTTAGGTTATGGGTATGATGATGGAATAAACTCAGCTATTCATATTTGTTACTTACTTGAAAATAAAAATAAAAAGATGAACGAAATAATAAATGAATTACCAATTACTTACCAAACACCCACGATGGCACCTTATTGTCAAGATGAAGAAAAATATAAATTAATTGATGATTTGGTGAAAAAAATTGAACTTATTAAAAACCAAAAGATTAAAATTGATGAACAAGAAATTAAAAGTATTTTAACTGTAAATGGAATTAGATTTAGTTTTGAAGATGGTTCTTGGGGTTTAATAAGAGCATCATCAAACAAACCTTCATTAGTCGTAGTGACTGAGAGCCCTACTTCAGATAATAGAAAAAAAAAAATTTTCGATTTTATCGATGAGCTTCTTCAAAGTACGAAAAAAGTTGGTAAATACGATCAAAAAATTTAAGAATATGAATAATATCTATTTTAGAGAGTTTAAAGAGTTTAATAAATATTTTTTTATATATTTAATAATTTTAGCTTTTTGTGCAATAGTACAATTATATTTTAAACACACTGTAGGAAATGATTCTACGATTTCTGAATGGATTATAAACTACCAGGGGGGATTAACTCGTAGAGGATTTTTAGGTGAAATATGCTTTCATATTGCAAAATATTTTAATATTGAATTAAGATTTGTAATATTTGTATCTCAATCGATATTTTATATTTTCTTGTTAATACTTAATTTTTATTTCTTTAAAAATATAAAACATAATATTTTAACTATATTCGCTGTTTTTACACCAATATTTATTCTTTATCCTGTAGCCGAAATAGAAGTTCTAGCAAGAAAAGAAATTTTTCTTTATATTTATTTTCTCGGTCTCATCTATTTATCAAGTAATAATATTGATCTAAATAAATATTTAAACTACTACATTATATTCATAACTCCTATTGTATGTTTAATTTATGAACAAATCGCTCTATTCTTTCCATTTATAGTTACTTGCTTAGTTTTTCAAAAAAAAATAGCTGACTTCAAATCTTTTTTTAAAGTATGTTTTTTATTTTTTCCATCACTAGCTATCATAATATTTTTTTTAATTTTCCTCCCTCTATGGAAGATCATGAAGTTATGAAAAGTAGTCTTATGGATAACTTTAATGAACAGTGTTATATGTCTTGTGAACTTTTAAGACATTTTGATCTTAATAATCCAAGTTTTATTATTAAGTCTACATTTGCAAATGCCTCCTTCAATGAAATTATTTCTTGGATTTTAAGATATTTTATAATTTTTTTGATTGGTTTTTTTCCTATATTATTTTTAGCTATACATTCTAAAATAAAAAAAAAAAATGTTTTCTCAATTCTTAATATGAATAACATTAATCTATTAATGTTTTTTTTGTACTTACCTGTGATATTACTTTTTATAATTGGAAGTGATTGGGGTAGATGGATAGGCATGTTAATATCATTTTCTACATATTTATATTTTTTTTTATATAAGAATGATCATATTATAGTTGATTATAAAAAGATGTCCCAAAGACTAATTTTTTTTAAAAATAAGAAAGTAATTGTAGTTTTTATATTTATTATTTTTGCCTTTGGGTGGAATCAAAAAACTTCAAGAAGTGCGGATGTAGCGACTAATCCGTTGTGGAAAATTCCTTATAACACTTCTAAAAAAATTTTTGGGTGGAAAAGTTTTAGAATATTAGAAGATTCTATATTTTCTATTTGGCATAAAAAATATATAGAATAACTAATCATATTTTCAGTTAAATATTTATTAAATGTAAAATCCTTAATTTCAATTATTACGTGTTTAATATTTAGAGGCGAATCATGTAATATAAGTATGTGAGGTGATGGAGGGAGACTGAAATCACCTCTTTTTTTTTATTTAATAATATGACAGATAAAAAAGTAAGATCAGTTGCAAAAACTTTTTCTTGGAGACTTTTTATTTTTATTTATTGGGTAGTTTTTGGTTACATTTATACAGGAACTTTTACAGGAGCTAGTATATTAGGTGTAGGCTCAATTATTCCTCTTTTCTTCTATTATTTTCATGAAAGAATTTGGAATAAGATTAAATGGGGAACTAACTAGAAATTAAATTAGTTTTTTAACTTTATCTGAAACAATTATTTTTTTGTTATTAATATAATCTTCGTGGTTTTTTTCAATATTTTTAAGTTCATACAAATAATTTACCATTACACCAAATGATCTATTTAAACCTACTTGAGATACGTTTGCATTTACAATGATATCATCAATTATTGCACCATTTCCTAAATGAAATCTACAAACATCGTTAACAGGTAATTGTTTATGATTTTTTTCATTCATTAAATAATGTGCAACTAATTTTAACAAAGCATCCTTGTTTGAAACAATTCTAGGGTCACCGACTTTTAAATCAGATGATCTTAAAAATAATATGTTTTCCAATGGAATATTACCTAAAATATTTTTGATCTTACTATTTTCTAAATATGAAAACCAATCAGCAAATCCAGGAATTGGGGATAAGGTTCCAAAGTTTTTAATATTTGGTAATTCTTCTTGAATTTCATAAACTACTCTTTTAATTAAAAAATTACCCAAAGTCACTCTAGCTAAACCTTCTTGACAGTTACTTATAGAATAAAATGTTGCTGTATCATATTTTTTTTCACCTTCTGTCCTTGGTTTCATAATTTCTTGTATTGATTTTCCCAAACCATTAGTCAAAGCTACTTGAACAAAAATTATAGGCTCATCCTCTAGCGCCGGATGAAAATATGAAAAAAACCTTCTATCCTCACCCAGCCTTCTTTTAAGTTCGTCCATATTCTTAATTTCATGAACTCTTTCGTACTTCATAATTTTTTCCAAGATTGCTGCTTTAGTGTCCCAAGTAATCTTATGAAGCTTTAAAAATCCAGGATTAAACCAAGATTTGAACAATTCTCTTAAGTCATTATCTAAAGATTTTAATTCTTGATTATCTTTTAAAACATTAATCAAATCCTCTCTTAGTGAAACTATTGTGGAAATACCATTGGGAGACATGTTCATTCTTCTAAATAGCTCCCTTCTCCTGCCTTCCGCAACAATAAATAAATTAAAAAGATTTTTATCGTTTTGTTTATCTTTATAGTTATTTATTGCTTCACTTACTTGTGTATGATTGGGTTTATATTTTTCGTTTATCTTTTTAAAAAATTTTAATTTATTTTCAGGAGTAAGAGTTTGATACATATCTGTTATGTCTCTAGCTACCGTAATTCCAAAAGCTGCTCCTTTATTAGAAATTAAATCATCACATAACGATATGATTGAATCTAGATCATTTTTTTTTACAACACTTTTTTTAAATAGTTTTTGACCTACGTCAGCAATTGATGAAATGATTTCTTTTAAATTAAACATAAATTATTTAACCCTCTTAAATAATTATTAATTTATTGATAAGTATTCAATAAAAGATCTTATTGAAACAAGAATTAAAAATGTTCCAAATATCTTACTTAATAATTTTTTATTGATTTTATACACTGCTTTTGCTCCAATTCTAGCCATTATCATCGTCACAGGAACGAAGACAATAAAACCTAGCAAATTTATGTACCCAATAGTGAATGGAGTATTGATGTTATCTATTATCTTGCCTCCAGTGATCATTGCAATAGTTCCACTTAAAGCTATTAAAAAACCTACGGCAGCTGCAGTCCCTATTGATTTTCTAATGTCATATCCAAAAGTTCTCATAAAGGGAACCATTAATGAACCACCTCCTATCCCAAGAGGAACTGAAATAAAACCTATGATAATACCAGAAATATTTTTTACTAAATCAGATATTTGTTTTGGATTTTCCATAAGTTTTTCTCTCACAAAAATAAAAAATATTCCTACAATAAACGCAAATATTGAAAAAAATAAAACTAAGGCAGGTGTTTTTAAATTTACAGCCAAAAAAGTTCCAGCAATCACACCTATAAGGATGAATATACCAAACGACTTTACCATTTTAAAATCTACTGCATCATACTCCATGTGTGTTTTTGTTGAGATTATTGATGTAGGTATAATAATTGCTAATGAGGTTCCAACAGATAGATGCATACGAGTTAAAATATCAAAATCTAAAACAGTGAAAGCATAATATAGGGCCGGAACCATTATAATTCCTCCTCCAACGCCTAATAATCCTGCCATAAACCCCGCCACTGCTGCAGCTGTAGCCAATACAAATAACAAATTGATTAATTCACTTGAGTTTAATATTTCCATTAAGAATTAGCTTGATTTGCCTTTTCATTATTTTGAACAATTGTCATTATATGTTTTGCTTTTTGAAAATCAGAGTCTCTAGCCATCATATTATCACTTAAATACCTTTTCCATTTCTTAGATCCAACCTGACCATGATACAATCCAACAGTATGTCTCATTATATGATTTACTTTAGTTCCAAGTTTTACTTCTCTATCTAAATATTCTAAGAGTTTTTCTGCAACTTGTTCTCTTGAAGGATTATTTTTTGTTTTAAAAATTTCTCTTTCAATTTCAACTAATGAGTAAGGATTTTGATATATTGATCTTCCTATCATAACACCATCACAAAAATTTAGATGATTATTTATCTCATCAACTTTTGAAATACCTCCATTAATTATAATTTCTAAATCAGGGTTTTCTTTTTTAATCTCATAAACCATATTGTAATTTAACTTAGGAATATTCAAATTTTGTTTAGGAGATAGACCAGTTAGTATTGCTTTTCTAGCATGCAAAATAAAAGTTTTTGCTCCTGCATCTTTTATTTTACGAATAAAATTATTCAAGTAATTAAATTCCTCTGTATCATCAAACCCAATTCTTGTTTTGGCGGTTACAGGAATCTTGCAAGAGTTTACCATTGCATTTACACACTCTGAAACCAACTCTGGTTCTTTCATTAAACAGGCTCCAAATTTATTTTTTTGAACTTTTTTACTAGGACATCCTAAGTTAATATTTATTTCATCATATCCCATATCCTCAGCTATTTTTGCAACTTCGGTCAATTCTTTTTTATCTGAACCTCCTACTTGTAATGCTAGCGGTTTTTCTTCTGGACTATAAGATAGTATTTTTTTTCTATCTCCATGAAGAGCAGATTTTGTTGCTACCATTTCAGTATACAACATTACATTTTTGCTCATAATTCTCATAAAAAAACGATCGTGCCTATCTGTACAATCCATCATAGGTGCGACTGAAATTTTTCTATCTATTTTTTGTTTAATATCCAAGAGGTTTGCCCATTAATTTATCTGGAAGCCAAGTCACAATTTCTGGAAAAATACACAATATTACTATTGCTAATGCCATCATTAACATAAATGGTATAGATCCTTTAAGTATTTCAGACAAACTAACGTCAGGTGTAATTCCCTTTATAATATAAAGATTGAGACCTACTGGTGGTGTGATTAGTCCTATCTCCATATTAATAGTAAACACTATTGCAAACCAATAAGGATCAAAACCCAGCGTAGTAATTACAGGTAATAATATTGCTGAGGTCATTACTATCACAGCAACAGGAGGCAAAAAGAATCCTGCAACCAATAAAAAAATGTTTATTAAAAAAAATATAACCCACTTATTAGCACTTAATTCTATCATGCTTTGGGCTAGAGATTGAGTAACGTAAAGTTGTGAAAGAGTGAATGAAAAAAAATATGATGCGGCAATAATAAACATTATCATTACACTTTCTTTCATAGAAACTTTAATGATATTCCAAATTTTTTTAGGTTGGTAAATTTTATATACAACAGCAATCAAAACAAAAACTAAAAATGCTCCAACACCAGATGCTTCTGATGGTGTAGCTACCCCACCATAAAGAACATATAAAACTCCAGCTATGATAAACAAGAAAGGTAAAACTCTTGGCAGCACTTCTAGTTTTTCTTTTAATGTAGGAGGTTTTTTTCTTCTTAATGCTTTGGCGGCATCTTTATCTATAAAATAACTATGAATTAATGCCCATATTGCAAAAAGCCCTGCCAACATAAAACCGGGAATGAGACCACACAAAAATAACCTTCCTATTGAAGTTCCTGTAGCCATCCCATAAACAATTAAAACAATACTAGGGGGTATTAAAACTCCCAGTGTTCCACCTGCTGCAATTGTACCTGTCGCAATTTGATCTGAATAACCTCTTTTTCGCATTTCTGGGATACCCATTGTTCCAATGGCAGCACAAGTTGCTGGGCTTGATCCGCTCAAAGCCGCAAAAATTGAACAAGCCCCTATATTAGAAATAACTAATCCACCTGGAAGTCTCCATAACCATCTATCTAAACCAGTATATAAATCTTTGCCTGCCGGAGAGTTTGCTACAGCCATTCCCATTAAAATAAACATTGGGATTGATAGTAAGACAAATGAGTTTAAACCTGCATAAAAAGTTTCTGCAAAAACTTCTAGCATTTGAAATCCTTCAAATGAAACTAATAAAACTACAGATACAAAGCTTAAACCAAATGCTATTGGAATACCTGAAAATAAAGTTATTAAGGTAAATACCGCAACAATTAAAGCTATCAATAATGGGTCCATTAATTTAAATCCTTATCATCAAACAATTTTATTATTTCAGCAATATATTGAAGTATCATTAATAAAGCTCCTATTAACATTGATGAATATGGTACCCATAAAGGGGGGTCCCAAATACTTCCAGTTGTATAATTTTTAATAAATGCCTCCTCAGTTATTAAATAGCCATAATAAAAAAGCATTAAAAAAAAGATCAAACTAAGTAAAGATGTAAAAATTTTTAATTTAATAATATTTTTTTTAGATAAAAAATCATAAATCCATTCCATACTTACGTGAGCTTTTTCACTAAGCACATAAGCACTACCAATGAAAGTTGAGGCTACTAATAACATTGTTACTAGTTCATTTTGCCAGGTAATTGCTCTTTGAAAAAAATATCTTTCAAAAACAAGCTCAACTATAATTAAAATAGATAGCGCAAGAGCTATTACAGCAAATGCTCCACACACTTGTGAAATGTATTTACAAAATTTTAAATAATTTGATTTCATAAAAAAAACCCCTACTTACAAAGTAAATAGGGGTTCTTTATATATTATTTTTATTTAACTGCCAAAGCCATATCGATCAATTTTTGACCGCCTGGTACTTTGTCAGAAAACTGTTTATAAGATGATTTCTTAGCTATAGCTAACCAAGCATCAAAGTCATTTTTATCCATATAAGCTAATTCAACACCTGCAGCCTTATAAGCTTTTTCAAAAGTCTTATCTAGTCCTGCAGCTTGTTTAGTCATATATTTTTCAGCTTTTTTTCCAGCTTTCATTAATGCTTTTTGTTGCTTACTATTTAAAGCTTCAAAATTCTTCTTAGACATTAAAATAGGCTCATACATAAACCATAATCCAAATTTTCCTGGAGGTGTTGCACATTTAACTTGTTCGTAAATTTTGTAACTTACAAAACTTCCTGAACTTGTATTTGCTCCTGTTAAAACACCAGTTTGTAAACCTGTATAAATTTCTGAAGATGGCATTTTTTGAATACCTGCTCCAGCTGCTGCTAACATCTGATTAAAAGCTTTTCCAGCTGCTCTCATAACTTGACCTTTAGCATCAGATGGATTTTTGATACATTTTGTTTTTGAAGCAAAACCACCAGCTAACCATGCATCTGAAAGTACAATAACCCCAGCATCATCCATAATTTTTCTAATTTCATCCATCATTGGAGATTTATTAACTCTTAACGCATGCTTATGGTTTTTAACCATTCCTGGCATTAAAGTTATATCAAACTCAGGGTGAAACTTAGCTGCATAAGCTAAAGGGAAAGCAGAAATATCTAATTGACCTGTCGTCATAGGTTTCCACTGCTCTTTTGGTTTATACAAAGACTTAGCTGGATAAATTCTAACATCCATATCAACTTTTGCTTTCGCAACTTCATCAGCAATTATTTGTACCATTTCATGTCTAACATCATATGAACCATCAGCTCTTGGAGTTCCTGGCCATTGGTGACTTGCTTTTAATGTCACAGCGTAGGCTGAACCAACTGTTGAAAGAACTAATATCATTGAAGTTAAATATAAAGATATTTTTTTTAACATTATTATCTCCTCTGTATTATTATTTAAATGATGCATTAAAATGAACTTATTGATAAGAGTCAATACTACAAAATGCTTTAATTTATAATTATGGATGGTCCTTTAAAAAACCTACTGGTAATTGATCTAACAAGAGTTTTAGTTGGTCCATACTGTACTATGATCCTGTCAGATTTAGGAGCAAGAGTTATAAAAATTGAAGCACCTGAAACGGGAGATGATTCTAGAAAATTTGGACCATTTATAAAAGATTACTCAGCATATTTTATGTCCTTAAATAGAGGTAAAGAAAGTATTGCTTTAAATTTAAAAAATGAAGATGATAAAAAAATATTTGAAAAAATTTTATGTAAAGCAGATATCTTAGTTGAAAATTTTAAACCTGGTACTTTAGAAAAATGGGGATACGGGTGGAAGGACGTAAATAAAAAATATCCAAAATTGATATATGCTTCTGCCTCTGGATTTGGTCAAACAGGTCCTTTAAAAGAATTACCCGCTTATGATATGGTTGTGCAAGGAATGGGTGGACTAATGAGTGTTACTGGACAACCTAATTCTGAACCAACTAGAGTTGGGACATCTATAGGAGACATAACTGCTGGATTATTTACAGCGATAGGAATAAATGCTGCACTTTATGATAGACAAAAAACTGGCAAAGGAATGTTCATAGATGTTTCAATGTTAGACTGTCAAATTGCAATATTAGAAAATGCTATAGCACGTTATCTATCGAATAATGAAATTCCTAAACCAATGGGATCTCGACATCCTTCAATTGCACCATTTGAAGCTTTTAAGACAAAAGACTCTTATATTATTATAGCTGCTGGTAATGACAAATTATTTGAAAAGCTTTGTAATCTTTTAAAATTACCAGAAATAAACAAAAACTCTAAATTTTCTAATAATTCTTCTAGAGCTAAAAATATGGATGAACTTAAAACTATTCTTGAAAAAAAACTATTATTTAAAAAAACAATTGAATGGGTAAATGAAATGGAAAAAGAAAAAATTCCATGTGGTCCAATTTACAATATTAAAGAAGCTATCGAAAATCCTCAAATTGATTCAAGAAATATGATAGTTAAGGCATATCATAAAATTATAGGTGATTTTAAACTAGCAGGTAATCCTATAAAAATGTCGTCTTATAAAGATGAAAAAACTAGAGGAAATATACCCGACCTTGATGAGCATAGAGAAAAAATATTAAAAGAATTTAATTAACTATTATTTTCTGTATCTTGAGAAGTATCGTCAGATGATTGATTTTCATCTTCAGTAATTTTATCTAATGAAACTTCAGGTTCATCATTACCTATTTCGAGATCAGCATCAAGATTAGACTCGGGCTTTGCTGTTGTAGTTAATTCTTCTAAATCCTCTTTAGACACTTGTATCTTTTCAGGTATTTTTCTTGCTCTTTTTGATGGCAATATAGGAGTACCACTTTTAGAAATTTCACCTTTATACATATTTTCAAAATCGTCACCTATTATTTCATCATCTTCTCCACTGTCATCAATTTGCTCAACATGCTTTCTAAGTTTATAGACAGCACTCTCTGTCAAATCGTTAACTTTAATAGTTTCTTTAGCAATCTCTCTTAATGAAATAACAGTATTCTTATCATTATCCCTATCTATTGTTGGTTCAATACCAGAATTCAATTGCACTGCTCTTTCTTTTGCAACTAATACTAACTCGTAGGGACTTTCTACTTTATCTATACAATCTTCTACAGTAACTCTTGCCATGGGCAGTATCTATACAGTGAGCTTTAAAAAATCAAGGAGATTTTTATGTATATTTTGGATTTAGCTTATTTCGTACAAAAAAAAGCAGGATAATTGAAATTAATATATATACAAAAGATACTAAAGCAATTTGTTCAATAGAATAACCCCTATCAATCAAGAAGCCAAATAAAGCTGTTCCAAATGCTGTGGAAAATACCATCAAAGCAGTAGTCAAAGCTTTAATGGATCCAATATATTTTACCCCATAAATCTCAGCCCAAGTAGATGAGCCCAGAACGTTAGCAAGTCCATTAGAAATACCAATTAACCCTAAAAATATAAATGAAGTTGAGGGATCATCAAAAAAAATTAAAACTAATGCAGAAAATAATAATGGAATATTCATAAAAATTAATAATTTTCTACTGGTAAACTTGTCAATCAAAAAACCTGAAGCTAGTAATGTAATAACAGATAAAATTGAGTACACCATAAAAGATTGTGCAATTACAAAAGTGCCCCAATCTTTAGACTCAGTAATAAAAGATTGATAAACAAATACTCCAGTAGCAATCCAAGGCATAGCTAACATATTTAAACAAATTATATAAAATCTATAATCTTTTAAAACTTCTAATCTTTTCCATTGTTTTATACTTTGGTTTTTTAAATCTTTTTCATCTGTTTCTTCTCTTGAGTCAAAATTTAATTCTTTAATTAAAACAAAAGATGTAATTGGTAAAAAAATTAAAACCAAAATTGAAATTGAAATCCATATGTTTTGCCATGAAGTAATAGTTAACAAGTATACTATCAAAACAGGTAAAATAAATTCAGCCGTTGAAAGACCAAACCAACATGTGCTTAAAGCTTTTCCTCTAGATTTTGTAAAATATCTTGAAATAGTAGTGGTGGCTGTATGAGACATCATTCCTTGACCAGAAAATCTCATCATAAAAATAGCAATAAATAAAAAAATCACAGATGAAGTTTTTGAAAAGAAAAAACAAGAAAAAGAAAGGAGTAGTGTTACCAAAAAAGCAAATTTAAAAATATTAATATCATCAATTTTTTTTCCCACCCAAATTAAAAGAACACTACTAATTAAAGTTGCAGAAGCATAAATTGATCCAAATTGTCCCTGGGTAATAGAAAGTGTGTCACGTATGCTTGAATTAAATAGACCTAAAAAAAAACTCTGTCCAAAACTTGAAAAAAATGTAAATATAAAACCAAATATAATTACTTTTAAACT
>MDTB01162383.1_pt1 | contig 16533 bp, 11 predicted proteins | sample 811161 | NCBI WGS metagenome assembly MDTB01 (sample SAMN05326650, study PRJNA326480) | marine metagenome | isolation source: seawater | place: Mediterranean Sea | collected 2009 | reverse complement strand
GCCTGATTCTCAAGAATTATTAAGAGAAGTCATCGCTTGTTTCGAGAACTTGCCAGCTCTGGATTTTTCAACTGTAGAGGTGGCTTTAAAGGGACTTGCTGAAAAGCGTGGTTTGAAGCCTTTTGCTTACTTCCCTTTGATCCGTATGGCGACAAGTGGGCGTACGGGTGGACCCGATCTATTGCCAATGCTTGAAGTTATGGGTAAGGACCGCGTGCTTCCTCGCTTGCAATCTTTTTTAGAAAAGCTCTAGTAGAAGCCTGTACAAAAGTTTATAAGTAGCTATGTCGGAGAAGACTGATCAAAACCCTGAAGAGGCTCGTGAAAAGCCCGTAGATTTTATCCGGCAAATGGTTGCTGAGGATGTGGATCGCGGTTTGCACGATGGGCGAGTGCACACGCGTTTTCCTCCTGAACCAAATGGGTACTTGCAAGTGGGTCACGCAAAGGCTATTTGTTTAAACTTTGAAATCGCTCGGGAATTTGGCGGGTTGTGCAATCTGCGTTTTGACGATACGAATCCAGAGAAAGAAAGCGATGAGTTTGTTCATGCGATTAAAAAAGATATCCAGTGGTTGGGTTATGATTGGGACAAGCTCTGTTTTGCCAGCGATTATTTTGAACAGTTGTATCAATGGGCGATTCAACTGATTGAGTCGGGTGATGCTTATGTTGATGAATCCGATCCAGAAACGATGCGAAAACAGCGGGGAAGTCTGACTGAGTTCGGTATTAATTCAGTCTATAGGGATCGTCCGATTGAGGATAGTGTGCGCTTATTTAAAGAAATGCGAGAGGGAGCATATTCCGATGGAGCGATGGTTTTGCGGGCTAAAATTGACATGGCACACCCGAATATGAATATGCGTGATCCTGTGATGTATCGGATTAAGCGGATTAAACACCATCGCACTGGAGCTGCCTGGCCAATTTATCCAAGTTATGATTTCACGCACGGGCAGAGCGATTCAATTGAAGGAATCACCCATTCTTTATGCTCTCTAGAATTTGAAGATCACCGCCCGCTTTATGATTGGTTTATTGAGAAATTGAAAATTTTCCCATCTAAGCAAACCGAATTTGCCCGAATGAATTTAAGTTATACTGTTTTGAGTAAGCGAAAATTACGGGAATTAGTTGAGCAGAGTTTTGTTGAGTCTTGGGACGATCCGAGAATGCCGACTTTGGCCGGTCTTCGCAGGCGTGGTTATCCTGCTGAGGCGATTCGCAATTTTTGTAAGACAGCTGGGGTGACTAAGGTCCCATCTACGAGTGATATTGCGTTATTGGAGCATTCGGTTCGTGAGGTACTCAATCGAGAGGCTCCAAGAAGAATGGCTATTTTTGATCCGCTTGAGATTGAATTGACTAATTGGTCTGAAGAGGAGGTCGAGGCTTTGGAGGGTGCTGTCAATCCAGGGGACAGTTCTTTGGGTATGAGGAAAATTCCTTTTGGTAAACGCCTTTGGATTGAACAGAGTGATTTTCGAGAAGAAGCCAATCGCAAGTTTTTCCGACTGAAAAGCGGCGGAGAGGTTCGCTTGAGAAATGCCTACATCATTCGTTGTGATACTGTGATCAAAGATAGTTCAGGTGCGGTTGTTAAGTTGCTGTGTCATGTGGACAAGGATACCTTGGGGAAAAATCCAGAGGATCGAAAAGTAAAAGGGGTTATTCATTGGGTGCATGCGGATTCAGCAGTAGAAGCTAAGGTGCGGAAATTAGATCGTCTGTTCACTGTAGAGAAGCCGGAAGCAGACCCAGAGCGCGAATTTACGGAATCTTTTAATCCAAATTCCTCGGAAGAGATTACCGTCCATTGCGAACCGAGTGTGCTCGATTTAAAGCCAGAGGAGAGCTGCCAGTTTGAACGAATTGGTTATTTCTGTCGAGATGCCCAAAAAGAGGCGGAGACGGCTTCGTTATATTTTAATCAAACGATTGGTTTAAAGGGGGACGCTCAGAAAAAGCTTTAGCCAGTTAGAGCATTTGCAGATGCTGGATTTTGTACTCAATTAGGGTTTTGGTTATCTAATCTTTGCTCAATAGGAAAATAACTTCTCGGGCAATATTTTTTGCATGATCGCCCATTCGTTCAATTGATTTTGAGATGAGTACGGTATTGAATCGGGTCAGATCAGACAGTTTTTCGCAGGCCGAAGGATCGCTTAGCTGTTCAAAATGTGCTTTGTTAATAGCATCAATTTCTCGATCTTTTTTTAGGATGCTGAAGGCTTTATCAAGATCTTCTTCCACGAAACAGGTCACCGCTTCTTTGATTGATTGACAGCATAGATCGCTCATTTCACGCAGTTTGAATTGCTGGTGTAATTTGCCATCACTCGTCATAATCGATGAAGATCTTTGACTGATTGAATGGGCTTCATCGCCAATGCGTTCAAAGTCACGACAAGCCTTAAGGGCTACAAATATTAGCCGTAAATCAGAAGAAAGAGGCGACCTAAGAGAAATATAACGCATACAAGCATAGGATATTTCTCGCTCAAGGTCATCGATATAGTCATCCATGCCCGCCGCCCGATGCACTTTTGCTAGATCGTCTTCGAGGAGACCGTCTACAGCTAGACGCGCAATTTCATTTGATTTCTCTCCGAGTAGAATAAGTTTATTCTTTAGGTCATTGAGTTCTTCGTGAAAATAGCGTTTCATGGTTATTTTTATTAGGCGGGTTTAACCAAAGCGCCCTGAGACATAGGCTTCTGTTTGAGAATTTTCCGGTTTCATAAATATCTGCTCAGTAGCTCCGTATTCGATCAGTTTTCCTAGGTAGAAAAAGGCTGTTCGATCGGAAACGCGCGCAGCTTGTTGCATATTATGCGTCACGATAACAATGGTGTAATCTTTTTTAAGTTCGTGAATGAGTTCTTCGACCTTTGCAGTAGCAATGGGATCGAGGGCAGAGCAGGGTTCGTCCATGAGGAGGATTTTGGGTTTCACCGCAAGAGCACGAGCGATGCAAAGCCTTTGTTGCTGACCACCAGACAGGCCGAGTGCACTTTTTCCTAAGCGATCTTTTACTTCATCCCAGAGGGCGGCACCTTTAAGGCATTCTTCTACCGTGGCATCGATTTCGGTACTATTTTTAATGCCTTGTATGCGCATTCCGTAAGCGACATTTTCATAAATAGATTTCGGGAAGGGATTGGATTTCTGAAAGACCATTCCGACATGTTTACGCAATTCTATAACATCTACATCACTTGCGTAAATATCAATGTCGCTGATTTTAATAGTCCCATTTTTGATTTTTGCACTATCAATTAAATCGTTCATTCGGTTTAAACAGCGAAGAAATGTAGACTTCCCACATCCAGATGGGCCAATAAACGCTGTGACCTCTTTCTCATAGATATCCATGTTAATATCAAAGAGTGCTTGAGAATCGCCGTAGGCAAAGTCTAAGTTTTTAGTTTGGATGATTACGGGAGGAGCTTCTATAGTCCCTGTTTCACTCTGATTGCTTGTGTTTGCTTCGCTCATTTGAGTCTGTGTGTTTTGAAGTGATGTAAATTATAAGTAGGTGAAAGTCGTTTAGATTACAGCTGAGTACCTATGCTTACCATTTGAATTGATTGCGTACTCGTATTCTGAGTAATATACTACTTAGAGCAAAAAAGCCAACGATAAAGAGGAAGACAAAGGCACTTCCGTATTGCATGGTTTGCGTGTATTCATTTTGCGGTATTTTTGAACTGACTACGTAGATGTGATAGGGTAGTGCCATAACCCCTTGGAAAATGAAGTCACTTGCTTTTTCTAAGCCTTCCCAAGGGAGTTGGTCGCGTAAGGCAAAGGCGGCGGTGAACATAATTGGGGCAGTTTCGCCTGCAACACGAGCAATACCCATGATGGAAGAAGTTAATATTCCAGGTAGGGCGTAGGGAAGCACATTGGTGCGGATAGCTGTCCATTTCGATGCCCCCAGGGCGAGCGATCCTTCACGAAAGCCTCGAGGAATCGAGCGCATTGATTCTTCACTTGCAGCAATGATTACGGGGAGTGCCATGATTGCCAAGGTGAACCATCCTGCAATCATAGAAACGCCCCAGCCAAAAAAGAGTACAAACATGCCAAAGCCAAATAAGCCGAATACAATGGAGGGCACTCCCGATAAATTGAGAATGGAGAGACGAATGATTTGCAAGGTTTTACCCGGACGACTGTACTCACTCAGATAAATAGCACAGAGAACTCCTAGGGTGAGTGCAATGGCAATCGAGCCAACAACGAGGAGACATGTGCCAATGATTGCTGGGCCAATACCACCTCCCGAATAGGCATAGGTTTCATAGGCGTAGTCTGACTGAGATGGCACAGTGGAAAGGGCTCTGTATTCGCTGTCACTGTAGAGTAATCGTCCTTCAACACGCGCGAGGTCTAAAGTTTGTTTCTGCTCGGTTAGCTTATATATGGATTCTTTGATCTTCTCTGAGGCTTCTTTTTCTAGTGTACTTAATTTTTTATCTTTTAGTTTTAGAGCTAGAATTTCGGCATTGAGTTGATTGAGTTGGATGTCAATTTCTTTGGGCTCAAAGACATGTAAGGTCTGTGGTTTTTGTGTGAGAAAATCAATATTTATAAAGGGTGCTTCAGCTTTAAAGACGGCTTTCGACCCGTTAATACCAATGTCAAGAAAGATGTATCCAGCAAAGAGAATGACTAAGTAGGTGGATAATCTGAGAAGGTTTAAAGCACAGCTTTCCACTAGTTTCTGTTGAGAAAAATGCTTGGCAAAAGTATGTTGATTTCGGGGACTCATTTGCGTGCGGATAATAAGATGAGGGTTGCTTAATCTTCTAGTGTTCGGTATTTTTTAACTACCCATTGTGCACCAATATTGATTAGCATGGAGGTGAAAAAGAGTACGATCCCAACCATGAAGAGAGCTCGATAGTGGACACTCCCTTGAACGACTTCTCCCATTTCTTGAGCAATAATTCCGGTCATGGTATGAACGGGTTCAAAGAAAACGCCAAGTCCATTGGTAAACTCTGGAATTTTTATCCGGTTGCCTGCACAGAGCAATACAACCATGGTTTCACCAATCACTCGACCAAAGCCAAGCATTATCGCGGAAATGATTGCGGAAAGAGCACTGGGTACGATGACGCGTATCGTGGTTTGTAGGCGCGTTGCCCCAATGGCTAAGGAAGCTTCTTTTAGGTGCTTGGGAACATTATTTATGGCATCTTCGGCCAATGTGAAAATGGTGGGGATGGCCATGAGAGCGAGTAGACATCCAGCGGTGAAGGCATTCAGTCGCTCTTCTAGTGGGAAGAAGGGCACCCAGGCCATTATTTCAAGTTGAGACAGGTTACGAATTGCTTCTCCTAAGACAACCACGCCAAAAAATCCGATCACAACCGAAGGTATTGCGGACACAAATTCAATATAGGGCTTGATGAAATTGCGCTCGATTGGATTGGCAATTTGGTTGGTGTAAATGGCAGCTCCAACTCCGAGGGGAATCGCAAAAATTAAAGCGATGAGTGAGATGAGTAAGGATCCCGTAAGTAAGGGTAAGAGTCCATACCAGTCTTGTTGATCGCTAGCGGTAATCCACTCTTTCCCGCTGAGAAAAGCGCCTAAGGCTGCCCAAAAGGCAATCGGTTTATCTTGATTCCAATTGGCTAGTTTTGTCTTATGCTCGGGAAATGTACTGATATAGCTGTAGTTGAGCTCTTCGAAACGCTTGATTCGTTTTTCGATTGCGGGATTCTCAAAATTGTAGGATCTGAAACCTAGGATTAAAGCTCGGATATCCAAATCGAGTTGATCGAGGATTTGCGAATAGACTTTTTGGTCTTGGGTAATCGTTTGTATGCTCTCTTTGAAATCTATGGTTTGAATGGTTGATGCAGTCTCTGCATACTGCAGTTGGAGTAACTCTAGAAAAAGTTGTTTTGTCGATTCACTTAGAGGGATTCCGTCCTCTAATGCTTGAATAAGTTTTTGATGGGATTGAACTCTTGCCAGATCGTTTGCATTTTTGAGACTGTCTTCTTTCAGTCGTAGTATAAACTGAGCACGATCACTTGGGCTAAGCTGATACTCTTTTTCCGCTACTGTACCGATTTTTTTTGAGTAATTTTCGAGAGTCTCTCGGATGTTTTGATTGCTGGTATTTTGATCGCGGACTTTAATGGCTAAGTCCATCTTGGTTTTAATGTACTTCTTTAGGTCGGAACCCGTTCGCATATAGCCAATGAAGAGTGCTTTGGACTCTGGTGAGAGTACGATTTTGGATATTTCTTTTTGAGCTAAGCCTTTGGCTTTCAAACTATTGATCCATTCGGCACGAATATCAGTTAAATAGCGGCTTAGGGCGGTGTGTTTGTCACGATTCTCTTTTAAAATATCTACGTATTCAAGTCCAGATAGTCGATACTCTATGAGGCTTTTGTGGTATTGTCCGATAAAGCCAGCACCTTCTCTAAAAAGGAAGATAGTGATCAGGGTTAAGATCACGATTGCTACAGTTGCCGAACTTCCAAAAAAACTCTTTATTATACTGTCCGAGTCCTTCCCCATAAAAATCGCACGCTTGCGACTGAAACTTGGGTGCTCTTGAGGGGTCTCCTTTATTTTTATAGCCATTAGTTTGCGTAACAGGAAGTGTTCAGAGCCTTTTTCTTATCTTTTCTGGGTGCTTGCCAAATCTAATAACTTAATAGTGAATATCAGTGTAGTGAGTATCAGTGTCAGAAAATAAAGCAATTCGCAGTAAAGAATACCTTGTTGTTTAGTAGAGGGATAAAAAATGAACGCGTTTAATTATTTCCTGTCCTTCTGGGCTCAAAGTGAAGCCGATAAAATCATTTGCGTTGTCACTGAGCGATTGGTTGTTATCAATCAAATAATAGAGGGGTCTAGCTAGGGGGTAATTGGCTGCTGTGGGTAGGATGCCTTCAACGGGGAGCACTTTTATACCAGGGGTGTTGATATAAGCGAGTCCGACATAGCCGATACCATAAGGATTGTTGGCAACTTCTGAAGCGATTTGTTCATTGCCTGCCATTTTCTGAGTTTCAGTGCCATAGTCTCTCGAATTCATGGCTAATTTTTGAAAGGTTGCGTAGGTGCCCGAGGATGTATTCCGAGTGTAGGCAGAGATGGAACCCGTTTCCATCGATATAGCAGACCAATCATCAATATCACCCGAAAAGATTAATTCAATTTCTTCTAAAGAGATGCTTTCTAAAGAGTTGGATTCGTTGACAATAATGGCCATTCCATCTTTAGCGACCGTGATTGCTTTCATATCGATTCCTCGAGTCTTTGCCTTGGTAATTTCTTTTGTTTTTGGATCGCGTGATGACATGCCAATTTCCGCAGTTGCATCTATGACTGAAGCCACTCCGGTAGAGGAGCCCTCTGCAGCAATTTCAAAGGCAATTTGCATGCCTTGTTTTTCTTTTTTTGCTTTGTAGGCTTCGGCTAATTGAGGGACCATTTTTGCCCCTAGGGTGTCTGAGCCTTTAATTACCAAAGAGTCTCCGGCTAGAGCAAAACTGGTTTGCAGGGCTATGAAAATTAAAAGATTTAGGAAAGGTGCAGCATTCATAGTAAGTTGAGCTGTAGCTTAAAGAGTATTTTTTATTAAGTTTCAATCAATTTTACACATGGTCATAGTTTATTCACATTATGAATCATGCGTTGGGTGGAGACGGAGTAAATTTTCTGAATATTTTTTTTCATAAATATTTATTTACAAGTGGTTTACGTTATTTTTTACGCTGCGTACTCCGGTCTATAAGTATGAATGTTACAGTTATGTTAAATTCATAATCGCTTTGGGCTTTTATATTGTGCATTCGAGTAAGAAATAACATTGAGTAGGGGCTTTATTCTAACTCTATGAAAAATTTATTACTTTTCTTTTGCTGTCTTAGTTTTCTCAGTTGTTTTTCTATTCCTGCTTCGGCTATTAAAATAAATATAGACTCGGATTTACAAGAAGTCATTGATGCTAATGAATCAAAGGAAGGGGATAGCATATTTGTTATTGAGCCTGAGAATACTTTGGAAGCAAGTACGGGTGAGTCGGGTGAGGAAAGTTTAGCCGCTGATGAAAGTTCTTCTTCGGATACCGCTAGTCCTTACATTGAGGATAGTGCTCGTTCTGGAGGATTTATCCAAGGTCAAGTCTTTGATAAAGATTCTGGTGAAACATTGCGTGGCGTGGTGATTTTAGTTGAAGGTACAGATTACGCTACGCTATCGGATTCCAATGGTGGCTACAATATCGCAGGGATTGACGCCGGTATCTATACGCTGACTTATTTTAAAGATGGATACATTGAGGCGAAGGTAACGGAAACCGCTGTCGTTAGTGGGGTAGTAACCACTCTGAATTTTGCTATGCCGAGGCGTCCGGTCGAAATGTCGGATGATGTTTATGAATTGCAGGATTTTGTTGTCACTGCTCAAGAGGTGATGAGTCAAAATGTAGCGTTGATTTCTTTGAGAAAACAATCGATTGGCGCAATTGAGGCGCTGAGCAGTGAAGATTTCAAGAAATATGCTTCTAGCGATATGGCGGATGCTATTTCCAAAATTAGCGGAGCGTCCACCGCTGATGGTAAATATGCGGTGATTCGAGGTTTGGATGATCGCTACAATTCCGTTTTATTAAATAATATTCCAATCCCAAGTCCCAATCCTGATAGAAAAGCGGTGGCGCTTGATATTTTCCCAACTAAACTCTTTTCTAATGTCATTGTTCAGAAATCATTTACTGCAAATATTCCGGGGGAATCTTCTGGAGGAGCATTAATGATGAATACTAAATCCTTCCCTGAGGAACCCTTTTTTAAGATTTCTTCTTCAATAGGTACTTTCAAGAAGCACAATAGAATCGGGGATAGTTATTTAGTCGATCCTGAACGATCTACTTTCAAGGAATGGCTCGCTGGGAATGACTCCAGAGGATTTAATATCACCCGTGAAAGTGACTTAATTTACAGCGATTATCCCAATCGTGTCGGTGCGGTGAATTTCCCACTCTATTACCCAGTCTCGAAGAAATTTAATACGATTCCAAAAGCATCGGGATCCATATCTTTCGGGAATCAATTCTCTATTAGCGACAATTTTAGTTTGGGTATTTTATTTGCAAATTCGATTTCATCGAGTCAGAAAGAAAAATTAAGCTCTACGGAAAAGGTGCTCATCTTGGAAGGCAAGTTTGTTCTGGATGAAGATGCTAAGGTTTCTGAGGGCTTGGGTGTGTTGTCCGGAGCGGATGAATTTGCTGAGTCGACTCTACTTGGCTTAGGGGCAAAAATTGGCGATCATTCCAAAATTGATTATACCTATTTAGGAATCGAAAGATTTATTTCGGAAGCTAAAATTTATGATTATAAATCCTACAAGGATCAAGAAGGTAGCATAGACCCTGTACCCGCTGGTGGTCCTAATGTTTTTCAGCCTGGCTGGATTCAAGTGAGTGATTCAGTCTTATCTGGTTTGAATAGAGAGCTTGAAATGAATTTGCTATCGGGCAACCATGTGCTAACCAATGCACTGGACTATAATTTTAATTGGAACTACGCCAATATTGAAACCGAACAATCGGAGTTAGATATTAGAAATATTAGGAATTTTATTTCGGAGGATCCTGTTTACGGTTTTGAAGATCTTCCCGGAGTAAATCCCCTCAGTAGGTTTAATCGCATCACCACGCAAAGTAGCGAGGTTTTTAATGCTAGCTTGGATAAGTCATTTAAAATCACTAATGATATTTCTTTTAAATCTACATTGGGCATTTCAAAAGAATCTTCGGAAAGATATTTCAACCAAATTGAAATTGCGGAAGGTGGGGATTTTAGTCAGGGTTTAATGTATGCAGCCATGCCGTCACCAGATGGTTTTTCTCAAGCTTTTGGCTCATCCTTTTATGATTCTGTAGAGGAATCTGAAGCCGATGTAACTAACCTTTTCAACAATCAAATTTCTTCAAACAACAACGATATCGTCAGTTTAGAAGCTAGTTTAAATAGCAAAAACGACCAACTCGAAAACGATTACGAAGGGCAGGGAGATGGCTTAAACGATTTACTTCTCTCGTCGCAAGCTGACTTAGCTGATGCAATTGCTATGTGGAATGGAACCGGATCGGGTGGGGGCTTCTCATTAAATATTGGAACTAACACCGTCCATAATCTAGATGAAAATGGGCTAATTTATGATGACGAGAAAGGTGCTTATGTCACTATGGAAGAATTTTCTGCCAAGGATGAGACCGTACCTGTTCCGGGTTTCTTTCTCAGTTATGAGGAACTCTATAATGATCCACTAGTTAATATACCCGCTAAGTTAGGCAGCGTTGCTGAGCTTGAAGAAGCCGAGAATCAATTAAATCAAGAAATTGCTAGAGATTCAGCTAATTTAAATACGCTTCTCGCTGAGAATTCGGTTATTGAGCAAGATTTGCAAGCATTGTCAGATTTCTATGAGCAAATAGCAAATTTACCCAATTCCAGCGATTTGCCAATTAGCTATCGAGGTACTGAAAATTTCTTTTTAGAAACCCCTTTGGGATACGGTGTATACTCTTCAAGCGATGCGCTGAATGCATCTTATCTAAAAAGTGCTCAATTTTTGTATGAGGCCAAAGGTATTTCCGAGACAAATAGCTTTTTCTTTAACAATGAATTAACTTTCTTTAATGGTGATGAAACCAGTAAATTGTCTTTTGGGGCAAGGTCTGAAGATACTTTATTAGCGTATGAGAATTTACCTCCGAGGGTTTCAGATGATGCCGACATTCGACAGCCGACGCCTTCATCTGGCATCATAAGAGGTTTTGAACCCGCATTAATAGACCCGCGTCCGATCGATCAAAATGATTTTCTTTATTTTATTAATTTTTCATATGAGCCTTCAGATAAAATTAAGTTTTTTATATCACGATCAAGAACCATAGCCAAGCCTACTTTTAGAGAAGTGGCCCCCTTTCCTATTTTTAACCTTCTGGATAAGAGTGTGGATTTAGGCAATCCTGGACGAATTATCTCTGATATCAATAATTACAATCCAGAGACGGGGACAGGTTCTTATTTGTTGCCAGATCGTTATGCCGGACTGAAGATTTCTCAAATTTACAATACCGATCTTCGTTTAGAATTTTATCCAAAAGAAGATAGTTTAATCTCATTTGGTGTATTCAAGAAGGAAATTAATAATCCAATTGAAAAGGTACTGGCAACAAACATCAATGGAATTGATATTAATTCATACATTAATAATAACAATAGGGCGACCGTAAGTGGGTTTGAGTTTGAGCTTAAGTATTCCTTAGGCGATGCTTCGGTAGGCTGTAATTACGCAAATATAAATGCGGAAGTGGGTCGCTCTAGTTTTGAAGACATTGTACTCGATGACCAATTATGGAATGGCAATTTAGATAGCAGTTTTGGCGATAGAAGTTTGTATAATCAACCGAGTTATCTGTCTAATTTTTACTTTTCTTATGATATTGAGAAGCTCAATACCAATATTACTTTTTCAAAAAGTTTTGTTGGGGAGCAGTTGTATCGTACTGGTTTTATTTCATCTGGAAGCGGTCAGGGTTCGCCTGATTTATACCTCGACCCTTATTGGAATTCGAACTTAGTCATACGCTCTAAGATCAACGATGTCTTCAGTGTTTCCTTTGCGGCAAAAAATATTTTTGCTTCGAATAGATCGTTATCCTATGCTGAAGAATTTGAAAGTGCCGTCATTGACTCAAATGTCTACGAAGATGATAGTCATGCGAACCCTATCGGTACCCTAAGTGATTATAAGAGATCCAGTTATAAAGTACTGCCGTCCTATTCATTGTCTATATCGGCAGAATTTTAGAATGTAACCTAATTGTGACCTAAATCTGTTTTTTTTGTAACATTACAGGTGTATCTTTGAGGTCTTTTATTATTAATATCATGAATAAACTATCTATATTCACATTAGTTGCTTTACTAGCAGCTCAGGCTAATGCCGCAGTGGTCAAGGTTTCTGGAGATATCACTTCAGATACAACCTGGACTGCTTCTAACACATATGTATTAACGGATGTCGTTTTCGTTACCAACGGTGCGACTCTTACTATCGATCAAGGTACTATCGTCAGAGGTGAACCTAAATCAGCTGGTAATTATGATCCAGGAACACTCGTTATTACTCGTGAGGGTGCCATCAATGCTAACGGTTCTCCATCTTTGCCAATTATCTTCACTACTGCTGTTCTAGATTCTCATACACTTGATACTGACTACTCAGCAGACATTGATTATCAAGCTGCACTCGATGGTGGAGCTGACTGGTTAGACGCAGATCCAATCAACGCTCCTTTAACTCCTGGAGCTGGTTTCTCAACTACTGCTGGTGATGTCAGTCACATTGGTAATGAGGGTAAATACGGTGATTCAAATTTAGGTCAAAATGAATATAGAGGTATGTGGGGTGGTATTATCATCCTTGGTAATGCTCCTACTAACTGCCTTGATATTGTTAATGGTAAAGCTGCTAGAACTACTAAAGGAAACACTGCTGCAGTTGAACAGTTCGAAACACGTGAGTTAACTGAGGGTGATATCACTGCTGGAGAAGTTAAATTTGGTGCGGATGAGAATGGCGAAAACGCCTATGAAACTTTCACACTAACTACTGAAGTTGAAGGTGACATCATCACTGCTACTGTTGAAAATCCTGCTTGGGCTGATGTTTCAGACATTGAAACTTACCTAAATGATCCATTCGAAGGTTACATCGAAGGTCTTTCACCTCAAACATTCGGTGCTAGAGGTATCTACGGTGGTTCAAACCCTAATGATTCTTCAGGTACTCTTCGTTATGTAGGTATTCGCCACGGTGGCACTAACCTCGCTGCAGATAATGAGATCAACGGTCTTACTATGGGTGGTGTTGGCTTTGGTACAAAGCTCGAGTACATCGAAGTTTACTGTAACAATGATGATGGTTTCGAATGGTTCGGTGGAACAGTAAATTCTCGTTACCTAATCTCATTGTACAACAATGATGATTCTTATGACATCGACGACGGATTTACTGGTCTCGGTCAGTTCTGGTTCTCTCTTCAAATTGATGACGCTAAAAACGGTGACCACGGTGGTGAGCACGACGGTGTGAATGGTAATCACGATAATGTTGATTTGGCATCATTGAACAATACTGCTCTAACTGCTACTGGTGATAATGGTATCGGTATCCCTGTTGCCTACCCAACTATCTACAACGCTACTTATGTTCAAGCGGGTACAGCAGAAAATACTTTGAAGCACGAAGATTCTTTTGGTGGTAATTACTACAATTCAATTTTCGTTGGTGATGGTACTGATGAATTCGTTAATGAAGGTTCAGATATGGCACAGCGTATTGCTGCAGAGGATTGTGATTTCGTAAGCAATTCTTACATTTACAACCACACTGGTATGTCAGACGACGCTACTTTAGCTGCTGATTTGAGTGATAACGACAATGTTTATGACAACACTACTAATCCTCTTAACGATGTAAGTAATGTTAGAACAGGTGTTGATCCTAGAGCTACATCAGCTGCTCCTGGCGGTTTAAGCCTTGTTCCTGTCACAGCTACTCACTTCATTAACGCTGGCTACGCAGGTGCTTTCAATCCGGATGAAACAGCAATGTGGTCAGACACATGGTCTGTATTCTCTCGTAACGTAGACTTCAAATAATTCTTAAATTCTCACTACTACCTTCTAGGGTAGTAGTGAGAAACCTTTTCTTTTAAAATGAAATCTATATTTACATCTTCACTATTAGTTGTGTTCCTCGGCCTTGGCTTGAATGCGGATACAATTGCTGGCTTCGGCTTCGGCGGTTCCCTTGGTCCTAGCGGACTTAGTACTGCTGTAGACGGTTTCCAAGCGAATCGCACATCCGTCAGCAATGGTTTCCAAACTTCTGGATCTTTATCAGCAAGCGAAGCAAGTGCTGGCTTTGCTGCTAATGGTTCAGCAGCTACAGGTGCAGCCTTTTTGGCTGGTCTTGATGCGACCACAACAACTCAAGTGGGCTCTAACAACCCTACTGGTCAGCAATCATTAAACATTTTTAGTGCTCCTGGTGGCGATTTTGACGCATTTACCGTCAACTTTACTGCTTCTAACAATGTTAATTTCTACTACGATCACGCGGGTGGTCCTAGTGCTGCTGATTATATCGACATTTCTTACAGTGTCCTTGGAAGCGATTCTTTCACTATCCTAGACGGCTATGTCGGTTATGGTTACGGGGCGGATTTTGCTTCTTCTGAAAGTACTTTTGGCTATAATTTCGTTGCTGGCCAAGACAATGCGGTTGTAGATTTATCTGCTATCGCTAATGTCGACGCTATCAAAGTTACTTTGGTTGGTCTTTCAGCAGGTACTCGTGTCGCTTTTGACAATCTTCTTGTTACTGGTACGGCCGTTATTCCCGAGCCGTCAACATACGCTCTAGTTCTAGGATTTATCGCCTTTCTACTAGTTGCGCGTCGTAAATAAACTCTTGACTCCAACCCCAAGCTAAATAGCTTGGGGTTGTTTTTTTAATCCATCATTTTCCACTCTCAATCATGAAAAAACTTCTTTTAAACTTACTATTTCTTTCATTTGCCGTCTCTGCACATGCACAAACAGCCGCTCCTCTAGCCGGATGGGATTTCAACCAAGTTGTCAACTTAGATCAATCAGTAGACGGTTATGCTAATGACAAGCCTTTCTCAAATAACGGATTCTCTGGAGGGGGTTATCTCTCTACCGAACTTCCCTTATCAACTTCAGGAGGTCTAAAATTTGCCGCCAATGGTAGACAAGCCTCTGGTACAGCTTTACAGTATGGATTCGATAATAAGACAACTACAAATGTCGGTTCTACCGATGCTACGGGTCAACAATCACTGAACATATACAACGCTCCGTCCGCTAGTTTTCATGCATTTACTGTTCACTTCAATGATTCTACTAATGTTACCATGGATTTTGACACTGCAGGAGGAAATGGACAGGGAGGCTGGAATTTTGAGTACAGCACAGATGGTGGTAGTACCTTTACCTCTGCTGGTTCGCATACTGTCTTCGGCACTGGTAATAATACTTGGACAACGAGTGAACAAACTGGTGGTTTTTATGGCTTTGTTGGTCAAGCAGGTGGGACTCTTGATTTATCAAGCGTTATCGATCCTATTAACGCCATTAAGTTTAATGTTAAAGGAGCAACTGTAGGTGAGCGTATCGGTATCGACAATATTTTAGTTCAAGGCATTACCGTTGTTCCGGAGCCTTCGACCTATGCACTAATTCTCGGAATAATTGCCTTTGGATTTATGTCACTTTCAAGAAAGCGTCAAAAATAATCTAATCTGCAAAATATCTTTTAAAGAGGAGCAACAAGCTCCTCTTTTTTTTGTTCTTATTTGATTTATAATCTGTAATATAGATCCAATTTATTCGTCTTGTTAGCAACCATAGGTCGCCTGGTAGTTAGTTGACATGGTAAAATATTTATAAGCTGCGGATGAATCGGTATAGGGACAGTGCATGAGAATCGGACTAGGATGCATAAACTACCTGTCCGTCATCAGTATTTAATTAGTGATTAGATAGGGAGTGTTTAGTCAGTGAGGATTCTGATAGGGCTTATAATAGTAAATGCCTTTTTAGCGCTTATCTATGTTGCTACCTACGCTATCCAGTTTTACTGCCGTATTGCCGTATCTAAACTTACACGCTGCTTAGCTAGTTCGAGATGCAGGAGGTTCGGCTAGACCTCAGAGCGATCTCCTATCTAGCATGACAAATAATTAGGACTTAAGTGCTCTAAAGATAGACTTTAGACTTTTAGTAGAAGGGTAGCGATCTAAAATTTGACCATTAGCATCGAGTTGGATAAGTTGAAAATCTGCTTCATAGTCACCGAGTTGGAATGCGTTTCGATAGCCATCGACAACTCCTGGCATTATCATGTAGTAATCCAGTTTATGTTTTTTACAAAATTTGTAAACAGCTTGGCTATTGGGCATCAGTATGACTAACTCTTTATCGCTATTTCTCGTGATTTTTGAGATTCTTTTATTGAATCGCTTTAATTCTTTCTGGGCTCTTTCGCTGTCAGCAACTAATATGAGATTGTACTTCTCAACAATCTTGAAACTTTCAAAACTTTTCGTTTTATAGTCTTCTGAATAGGTTACTAACCTTGGACCGATCATAGCCGTCAGATTGGGGGCTAATTTCTCAATTTCTTTATTTTTTATTTTTAGATAATTAGTTTCAAAGTCGGTCTTTTCAATTTCAACTTGATGCACTCCATTTCTTCCAAAGTCGATTAAAAGAAGGCCTTCTTCTAACCTCAATAGAACGCCTCGCTGAAATTTTTTTACCAGCGTGTCGCCGTTTTTATCTAAGATTTCACTCTTATTTTCTACAAACTGAGGCCAATAATCAGAGTTTAAATACTCAGCATCGATTTGAGAAATAAATATTAAAGTAAAAAGAGAAAGCG